>OMGI01000225.1_pt1 | contig 44948 bp, 47 predicted proteins | sample 1645801 | NCBI WGS metagenome assembly OMGI01 (sample SAMN05578584, study PRJEB25193) | human gut metagenome | biome: Human Microbiome; feature: human-associated habitat; material: feces | host: Homo sapiens | place: USA:Birmingham
CGCTGTATTTCCTCGGAGCGTATCTATGCGGGGTCAGTCCGTTCCGTGTCACGGCAGTCATGGAGGCAATTGGAACGATTGAGCCGTATGCGGTGCTCTTTACACGGATGCCCATGCGGTATGCAGTCAATCTGCTGTTCTTTAACTGGATATACACTCTTTGCGGCATCGCCTTCTCAGCACTCTGCTTTTTGGGCTTGTCCCTCTTTCAAAAGCGGGTGGGGAATGAACCATAGGCAAGATAGCCGCCGTCCTCCCGTGGCCGCGCCAGCGCGGGGACGAGGACGCCGTATTCCTTGACGCTTTCGGCGGTTTCCTGCATGGACGCATCCTCTCGCACCTGAAAGGGATGATCCGGGAACGGGTGCAGCTCGGAGAGCGGGATTTGGACGACAACCTCCTGCGGCGGTTTCAGTTTTTTGGATGTCGAGGGCTTTTTGCCCGGTTCTTTTTGCGCTGTTTTTTCAGGCATTGTGTTCCTCCTGTTGGCATCTGATTTTGGGTACAAAAAAGGACATTTCTTCTTTTCAGAGGAAATGTCCTGATTTCTTGGACGGACTGACAGCCCACCCAAGCGGTATTTTATTTTTGTCGTTACTATAACACCCCCTGCGATATAACTACTTCGCGGCTCGATTTTTCGGTTTGGAAAAGGATGAAAAACCTTGCCAGATAACCGAAAACCCTTGATATACGGGGCTTTCCCGGTTTGTCGTAATTATACCGTAAGGGCACACCTTCGCGACCATGGCGCTCCAAAGCGGTGTGGACGTGAAAACCGTCAGCAGTATGCTGGGCCACTACTCGGCAGGTTTCACGCTGGATACCTACGCCCACGTCACAACGGACGCCCAACTCAAGGCGGCGCAAACCATGGGGAATATCCTCTCCCGTGCTGTCTGATGCTTTCCGCTGCCCGCTCCCGTTGGGGTCAGCGTTTGGGTCAGAAAAAAGCAGCGGGAGAAAACAACAACTTATGCAAACAAAAAGACCCGAAACCGTTACGGTTTCGGGTCTTTTTGGCACGCCGTGAGGGATTCGAACCCCCGGCCTTCTGGTCCGTAGCCAGACGCTCTATCCAGCTGAGCTAACGGCGCGTGTCTCTTGATGACTTTGCTATAATACCACGGTCTCCCAGAAAATGCAAGTCTTTTTTTCAAAAAATCCAAAATTTTTTTTGGATGGCCTGTTCAGCGAAAGCTGATGGGATTCTGTGGCGCCGTATAAGGAACTTTTCCCCGGGAATACTGTTTTTATCCAAGTGACGGAGGCAGTAGTGGAATGCAGGGAAAAGTGGAGATCTGCGGCATCAACACCGCCAAGCTGGAGGTTCTGAAAAACGATGAAATGACGGAGCTTCTGCGGCGGACCAAGGAGGGAGACATGGCCGCCCGGGAGAAGCTCATCCGGGGCAACCTGCGGCTGGTGCTGTCGGTGCTTCAGCGATTTGCCAGCCGGGGCGAGAACATGGACGACCTGTTCCAGGTGGGCTGTATCGGCCTCATCAAGGCCGTTGACAACTTCGATATCAACCAGCCGGTGCGCTTTTCTACCTACGGCGTTCCCATGATCGTGGGGGAGATCCGGCGGTATCTCCGGGACAACAGCGCCATCCGGGTGTCCCGAAGCCTGCGGGACACGGCGTATAAGGTCCTCCAGGCCCGGGAGCGTCTGCTGCGCCAGAGTCAGCGGGAGCCCACCGTGGAGCAGCTGGCCCAGGAGCTGGCCATCCCCCGGGAGGAGGTGGTGTTGGCCATGGACGCCATCGTGGACCCGGTGTCCCTGTACGAGCCCATATACTCTGAGGGCGGCGACACGGTATGCGTCATGGACCAGGTCAGCGACCGCCGCTGCACCGACGAGAGCTGGATCCAGCGCATTGCCCTGAAGGACGCCATCAGCCGCCTGACGCCCCGGGAGCGCAGCATTCTGATGATGCGCTTCAACCAGGGAAAGACCCAGATGGAGGTTTCGGCGCAGATCGGCATATCCCAGGCCCAGGTGAGCCGCCTGGAAAAGGGAGCCATCCGCGCCATCAAGAAGGAGCTGTAGCGCATACCGTCTCCCCTGCCCTGCCCGGCAGTCCATCTGCCGCAGGAATATCAAAAGGGCCTACTGCCTGCACTTTGCAGACGGCAAGCCCTTTTGGCTGCTTGAACGATATTATGCCCTTCTGCGGCGCTTGCGGCGGAATTTGTCCAGCACTCCGGTGACGATGCCCCGCTCGTAGCGGTTCATGCCAAACAGCCACAGGCTGGCGGCGTAGACAGCCACGAACACGCAGCCCCAGATGAGAATATCCAGATACCCGGACACCGGAGCCAGCACGGCGATAAGCACCGCCACGATGGCGGGTACCAGCATGGACGGCAGCAGCCGGGCGATGCGGACCCAGAACCAGCGGACATCCAGGCCCACATGGCGGCGGAAATACCAGTTGATGGGAAGGACGTTCCCCACCACCGTGATAAACAGGATGGAACCGGCCACGCCCACCAGGCCGCCGTATTTGCACAGGGGGATCATCAGCCCCACATTAACGGCGGCGGCGGCCAGATAGACCCAGGCCCGGAACCGGTGCATATTCTTGGCCCGGAGGATCTCCAGCCCCACAAACTGGATGGCGGAGACGATGGTGCTGGCAAACAGCAGCAGGGCCACGGGATAGTCCACGGCAAACTGCTCCTTGCCGCCGGCCCACAGGATCACAAAGGGACGGCCCACCGCCACAAAGCCCAGGAACACCGCCATCAGCATGATGAACTGCAGGCGTCCGGCCTTGGTCATCAGCCGGGTCAGCTCCCGGTTGGAGTCGCCCTCCGCCACCATCCGGTGGACCCGGGGGATCAGCACATTGGAGATGGCCATGGCAAAGGACAGATAGTACACGTTCAGCTGGTTGGCGCTGTAGTATACGCCGGACAAATCCGCGCCATGGATCCAGGTGGTCATCAGGGTGCCGATGCCATAGTTCAGCTGGTCCACCACCACCGCCAGGAAAATGTAGAACGTGAAGCCCATCATGTTCTTCATCAGCGGCAGGTCGTAAGTCCGGAAGGACACCGGCATTTTCAGCACGGCGAAGCAGTAGGCCATATACGTCAGGCCGCACACGATGGTCAGCATCAGCGAAAGCGTGGCAATGGCCGGGGAGCGGAAGCCCAACAGCAGCAGGGGAATGGAGATCAGCGGACTGAGCACGGATTTGGCCATGGTGACAGCCTTCAGGAACAGATACCGCTCGTGGATGTTCACATGGGACTCAAAAACGCTAAAGGGGAAGGACAGAGCCGCGTTTAGGGTCATGATCCGCAGGAGCTTTGCGCCCAGGGCCAGTTCCTCCGGGGCCCACTTGGTGCCGAACACCATCTGGGGATGGGCGGCCAGAAAGAAGCCCAGGGCCAGCAGCACCAGTCCCAGCAGCGACAGGGTCACCAGGAACATGCCGTTGAGCTTTGCCATTTCCCGCCGGTCCTTGGCCACCTTGGCCTGGGAATAGTAGCGGATATAGGCGCTGCCCAGGCCCATGCTCAGCAGCAGCAGGTAGGAGATGATGGGCCCCACCGCGCCGTATACACCGTATTCCGTTTCGCCCAGCCGGCCCAGCATAATGGGCGTATAGATCAGCGAGATCAGCGTGCTCAGGCCCATGGACACATAGGACAGCACCGCTCCCAGCCGCACTTGATTCACTTGCAAGGGTCCACCCTCTTTCTGCATATCCGAGTCATTATACCGGGTTTTCCGGGCTATGTAAAGAGTCCGTCAAGTGAATTCATGAAAATGTCACAAACTGGGGCAGGCTGAGACAGGCTGGGACAGGCTGAGACAAGCCGGGACAAGCCGGGACGAACCGGGACAAGCCGGGGTCATGCGCGGAAATAGCCGTACAGCTCGATGATGGCGAAAAGGATGTTCAGCAGGCCGAAGGCGAAGATCAGGGTCACGGCGGCCTTCTGGCTGGAGCGGCTGCGGTCCATGCCGGAGGCCAGCAGGAGCATGGCCCCCGCCAGAGCCAGAGCCGAGACACCGGGGATATACACCACCGCCAGCTGCCGCAGCAGCCAGAAGATCACGGCCACGGCCAGCAGGAGCATGGATAATCTGCGCTTGGTTTCCAATTTCATGAAAAACCTCCTGATTTTTTCTATTAGTTTACCGAATTTTCCCGGAAAATACAAGAGCCTTCGTTGAATTTGCATAAATTTGCAGAAAAGCGGCACGGCTTACGCCGTGCCGCTATCCGTGCAGCAAACCGGTTATTCCGGGTCGTAGGCAATGGTTACCATCCGGCAGGCGGCGCACCGCTGGGCCGGAACGTGGTCCGTTTCCGAGTGGGGGGCCTTTCCCAGAAGCAGGAAGCCCGGGCAGCCCACGGCCGCGCCCATGGGCCGGTTCTCCGTCACCCAGCACACGCCGCCTCGGCCCATAGCCCGGACAAAGCCGGACTGCATCTCGTTTCCACAGCAGGGACATTTCATGGTAGGTACCTCCTCTTGCTCATTATGCTTTATACTTTCCATCATATGATATATGTTGCTATTATATTACCATAAATACAATATATAAATGTGAACAATGTAAGAACAAACCATAAAAAATATGTGAAAAAATTATAAAGTGACAGACGCTTGCAGACAAGCGGCTGTCACTTTTGACGGAATATTACTTTTGGCTGGGCATTTTCCAGGCTTGATGGTCGGTGTGAAGCAGATGGTGGGATACGTCGCTGAGGGGCTTTTTCATGAACTCCCGATACAGCTTGTGGACCTCGGGGTTCTCGTGGGAGAACCGGGAGGGGGCGGCCTTGTCGATGTTCCACAGGACGCTGCCGCGCTTTTCCGCCAGCTCCACGCCGTCGTGGATGGGCTGACCGCCGCCGCCGGCGCAGCCGCCGGGACAGGCCATGATCTCCACGAAGTCATAGCGCACCTCGCCCCGCTCCAGGGCGGTCATGAGCTTGCGGGTGTTCAGCAGACCACTGGCCACCGCCACGGACACCGGTCCGGCCCCGGGGATATCGAACTTGGCTTCCTTCCAGCCGTCCATGCCCCGGACATCCCGGAAGGCGTCGGGATCGGGATTTTGGCCGGTGACAAGGTAGTAGGCGCTGCGCAGGGCCGCGTCCATGACGCCGCCGGTGGCGCCGAAGATCACCGCCGCGCCGGTGCCGCTGCCCAGAGGGCTGTCAAAGGGCATCTCATCCAGGACGGCGGGGTTGATCTGCTCGCCCCGGAACATCCGGACGATCTCACGGGTGGTCAGCACCACGTCCACGTCCGGGTCACCGCAGGCGTCCCGCATGGTGGGCAGGGCCGCCTCGCTCTTTTTGGCGGTGCAGGGCATGATGGACACCACGAAGATGTCGTGGGGGTCCACCCCCAGCTTCTTGGCGAAGTAGCTCTTGGCCACGGCACCGAACATCTGTTGGGGACTTTTGGCGGTGGACAGATGGCTGACATACTTGGGGAACTGGGTCTTGACGAACCGCACCCAGCCGGGACAGCAGGAGGTGAACATGGGCCAGGTGTACTGATCCCGGTGGGTGAAGCGCTCCACAAACTCGCTGCCCTCCTCCATGATGGTCAGGTCGGCGGTGAAATTGGTGTCGAATACATAGTCAAAGCCCATTTGCTTCAGGGCGGTGACCATGCGCTGGGCGGTGGCGTACTCGGGCTTTAGGTGGTAGTATTCCGCCCAGGCGGCCCGGACCGCCGGGGCCATCTGGACCACGGTGATCTTCTTGGGGTTGGCCAGGGCGTCGAACACCCGGCCGGTGTCGTCGTGCTCCTGCAAACCGCCCACGGGACAGTGGGTCATGCACTGGCCGCAGAAGGTGCAGTCGGAGTCTGCCAACGTCCTGGCCCCGGACACACCGATGGTGGTGCGGGTACCGGTGCCCATCAGGTCCCAGATGTGCATACCCTGGATCTTGTCGCAGACCTGGATGCAGCGCATACAGCGGATGCAGCGGTTTTCAAACCGCACCACGGGGGTGCTGAAATCCGGCTCGATGGGCCGCAGGTCCTTGATATAGTGGTTGCCCAGCAGGTTATAGTCGTTGGTGAGCTGCTGGAGCTTGCAGTTGCCGCTGCGGGTGCACTTGGGACAGCGGATGTCGTGCTGGGCCAGCAGCAGCCGCAGGTTCACCCGGCGGGCCTCACGGACCCGGGGGGAGTTGGTGTGGACCACGATGCCCTCGGCCACCTGGGTGTCGCAGGCGGCCACCAGGCGCTGTTCCCCCTCCACCTCCACCATGCAGATGCGGCAGGCGCCGATCTCGTTGATGTCCTTCAGGTAGCACAGGGTGGGAATATCCAGGCGCACGGAACGGGCGGCCTCCAAAATCGTGGTGCCCTCCGGCACGGTGACGGTTCTGTTGTCGATGGTCAGCGTTACCATTTGATATCTCGACCTCCTCTGAAAATGCCGTAGCCAAAGTGATCGCACCGCAGGCAGCGGGAGGCCTCGGTGACGGCGCCCTCCTCGGTGAGACCGCACTCGATGTCCTCAAAGTCGCACTTGCGCTCACAGGCCTGGCGCTCGGTGGTGTTGATGCGCCCGTGGGGCGGGCGGTTGTTCAGCCGGGGAGCCGGGATGTCCACGTCCACCCGGATCTCATGGTGGAAGCCCAGGTGCTCGTCGATGTTGGCGGCAGCCACCTTTCCGGCGGCAATGGCCCGGATGGCGGTGGCGGGGCCGGTGACGCAGTCGCCGCCGGCAAAGATGTTGTCCATATCGTTGACCTGACCGGACAGGGCGGCCACCAGCCGTCCGCCGCGGGTGATGGGCACGCCGGCCTGGTCAAAGCCCTGGATCTCGATGCCCTGGCCGATGGCCACCACGATGATATCCGCCGGGATGCGCACCTGGTCCAGAGCGGCCTTGTTGGGCTTGGGACGCCCGGAGCTGTCCACGTCGCCGATGATCTGGGGCTGGACCCACAGAGCCCGGGCCACGCCATCCTCGTCGGCCTCGATGCGGACGGGAGCTGCCAGGGTCATCATCTCCGCCCCCTCGGCGGTGGCTCCTGCCACCTCGTCGGGCAGGGCCGTCATGTCCTCCAGGCGGCGGCGATACACACAGGTGACCTTGCTGGCCCCCAGGCGGATGGAGCTGCGGGTGACGTCCATGGCCACGTTGCCGCCGCCGATGACCACCACCTGCTTGCCGGTGAAGTCGGGCATCACGTCGTCGCCGATGGCCTTGAGCATCTCCACGGCGGATATGACGTTCCTGCTGTCCTCGCCGGGAATGCCGGTTTTCTTGTCCTGGTGGGCGCCGATGGCGATGTAGATACAGTCGAACTGCTTTTCCAGCTCCTCCAGCCAGATATCACGGCCAATGCGGACGTTGGTGCGGACCTCGATGCCCAGGGACAGGATGGAGTCGATCTCGGCGTCCAGCTTCTCCCGGGGGAAGCGGTAGCTGGGGATGCCGTAGCGCAGCATGCCGCCCAGCTTGCTGCACTCCTCGAAAATGGTGACCTTATGGCCCATCAGGGCCAGGTAATAGGCGCAGCTGAGGCCGCTGGGGCCGCCGCCCACGATGGCCACGGTCTTGCCGGTGGCCGGGGCGCAGGGGGGATTGGGCACCACGCCTGCGTGGTCCACGGCATACCGCTTCAGGCCCCGGATGTTAATGGGATCGTCGATCATATTCCGGCGGCAGCGGGCCTCGCAGGGATGCTCACAGATGTAGGCGCAGGCGGTGGGCATGGGGTTGTCCTTGCGGATCAGGCGCACGGCGTCGGCGTAGCGCCCGACCCCCACCAGGGCCATGTAGCCCGGGATATCCACCCCCGCCGGACACAGGGCAACGCAGGGCACGGGATTCTGGAGGCTTGCCAGGCACCGGTGGTGCTGCACGTGCTCCTCATAGTCGTCCCGGAAGCCCTCCAGGCCATCCACCACCAGGCGGGCGGCGTCCCGGCCGATGGCGCAGTCGGCGGTGTCCACGATGCTGCGGGCGGTTTTCTCGATGAAGCGGACGGTGTCCATGTTGGCGGTGCCGTCCAGCACCTGGGAAATGAGCTTGGTCAGCTGCCCCAGACCGATGCGGCAGGGCACGCACTTGCCGCAGGTCTGTGCATGGCACAGCTGCAAAAATGACAGAGACATTTCCACCGGGCACAGGCCCGGAGGGCTGGCGGCGATCCGGCGCTCCACATCGCGGTAGAGGCCCTCTACCACGGTCTGAGCCCTGCTGGGGGTTTTGATGTCAAGTCTGCTCAAAACAGTTCCACTCCTTCCGTCCGTTAGCGGCGACTGACTGTGCGCCCCAGGCGGACTGATATTGGTTACAGGTACAGAATGCCACAATTGCCTTCAAAAGTCAATTGTTTCAGAAAAGTTGTCTATCCGATGAGAAATTTTCATAATTGATGAGAAAATATTGCAGAAAAATTCACGGAACCATAGGGCGGCCTGAAATTTTGAAATCTTCGGAAACGGCGGAAAACCGGGAACGTTTCCCACTCCATTGCCAAGATCGTGACGAAAATTATTTCGTATAAATACAATAAATTTCGGCATATGAAAATTATTCCGGGACAAAGTGTTGCATTTGTATATTGCGGACGGGGCCTGTACATGTTATAGTGAGTGTACAAATCAGAAAGGAGGCGCGCCATGAAGGTTCGGCTCAACGAGGACCGGCAGGTGGTGGACGCCATCCGGGAGGGGTTAAAGCGCACCGGCGGGTACTGCCCGTGCCGCCTGGCCCGGACGGAGGAAAACCGCTGCATGTGCAAGGAATTCAAAGATCAGATCGCGGACCCCGACTTTGAGGGGTACTGCCACTGCCGTCTGTATTATAAGGAGAAGTAAAACCTGTCCCCGGTTCGCGTTGAACCGGGGGATTTTTTCGCCCGGCAGAGGAGTGCATCATGCCGGTATAATTCCAGCAAATGACAGGGATGTTTGTCGATAATGACATAATTTAGCGCAATTCTGCGTTTTTATGCATTATAGACGATTATAAACGGCATGTTTTGTTGAATTCACAGAAAGCTAACAAGTTGATGAGATTTTTGTTGCATGGTGCAATATTTGCGAGTAAAGTAGTGAAGTACCCGGCAGAAATCCGGGAAAAAAAGAAGGAGAAAAGCATATGGAAATTCAAATTCTGCCCCTGATTATCGTTGTCGCATATCTGGTGGGCATGCTGACCGTGGGCGCCGTGGTCAGCAAGGTCCAGATCAAGAACGCCAAGGACTACATGGTGGCCGGACGCCGCATGGGCCTGTTTATGGTGGCGTTCTCCCTGTCCGCCAACAACATCGGCGGCGGCTGCACCACGGGCCTGGCCCAGAAGGCCTTCGGCGACTGGGGCCTCAGCGCCGTGTGGTACGTCCTGGCGGCTTCCATTGCCATGATTCCCCTGGCCTACTTCGCTCCCAAGATCCGCAAGACCATGGCCGTGACCATCCCCGAGGTGGTGGGCCGCCGGTTCGGCAAGTTCTCCAGCAACTTCACGGCTATCCTGTCCGTGCTGTCGCTGTTCTGCCTGACCTCCTCCCAGATCGCCGCCTCCGGCGGCGTCATCAACGCCCTGATCCCCTCCATTCCCCTGAATGTGTGCCTGATCTTCGCGGGCATCGTCATCATTCTGTACACCACCATGGGCGGCATGATCGCCGACCAGATCTCCGACCTGGTGCAGTTCGGCATCATCCTGGTGGGCCTGGCCATCGCCACACCCATCGTGCTGAACCATGCCGGCGGCTGGAGCGCCATCTCTGCGGCTCTGCCCGGTGAGAAGCTGAACCTGACCCAGATCGGCTGGGCTTCCATCATCGGCTACATTTTCAACTACTTCTGCACCTTCCTGGCCGGTCCCGAGATGGTCTCCCGCTTTGAGACCGCCAAGGACGAAAAGACCGCCAAGAACGCTGCGTTTGTCTCCGCTATCCTCATGGCCGCCATGTCCATCTTCCCCACGCTGCTGGGCCTGGCTGCCTTCGCTCTGCAGGATCAGCTACCCGGCCTGGCCGAGAACGGCAGCAACGCCATGATGATCGTCACCGGTCATTATGCCCCCGGTGTGGTGACGGGCCTGATCTCCGCCGCCATCATCTGCGCCACCATGTCCTCCGCCGACTCCAACCTGCTGTGCATGTCCACCATGATCATCAACGACCTGTACACCGGTCTGGGCGGCAAGAAGCAGCTGACGGACAAGCAGACCATCTTCTATACCCGGGCCTGCAACGTGCTGTCCGCTGTTGTGGCCATGCTGATCTCTCTGTTCGGCGTGTCCATCGTGGCCATGAACACCTTCGCCTTCGGCATTCGCTGCGCCGGTCCCTTCGCCGCATATGGCCTGGGCCTGGCAGTGCCCAAGGCCACCAAGAACTCCGGTATCATCTCCATCATCTGCGGCACCATCGCCTTTGTGGTGTGGCAGATCGTGGGCGGCGGCGGCAGCTGGATGTTCCTGATGCCGGTGGTGGCCGGATGCCTGGTGAGCACCATCTCCTTCTTTGTGGTCAACTGGATCGAGTGGGGCCGCGGCGTGGCCCCCGCCCCCAGCGCCTATCTGACTGACGAGGAAGTCGCCAGAAAGATCGCTGAGGAGTCTGCCGGCCGGTAAAGCATCCCAAATCGAACAACAGCCCCTGCGGGAAAATCCCGCAGGGGCTGTCTAACATAAGGGGCAGTTTTTAAATTTCAAGATATCCCTTGAGCACCTTCAGGGTGTTCCACACGCCGTCGATATGGCTGCGCTCATAGCCGTGGCTGGCGTAGACGCCGGCGCCGATAAGCCCGTGGCGCAGGTCGTTTCCGGCAGACAGGGTGGCCTCCACATCAGAGCCGTAGTGGGGGTACACATCCACGGCGTAGTCGGCCTTTTCCCGCCGGGCGGCGTCCATGAGCCTGCCCACCACCTCATAGCTGTAGGGGCCGCCGGAGTCCTTGGCACAGATGGACACCTGCCGCTCGGTGCAGCGCAGTCCGTCGCCCACGCAGCCCATGTCCACGCTGATGGCCTCGGTGACGCCCTGGGGCACGCTGGCGGCTCCGCCGTGGCCCACCTCCTCATACACCGTCACATGGGCGTATACCCGGCGGCGGGGGGTGAGGTCCTTGTCCTTCATGAACTTGGCCAGGCCCAGCAGAATGCCCACGGACAGCTTGTCGTCCAGGAAGCGGCTCTTGATATAGCCGGATCCGGTAATCCGGGTCCGGGGCTCGAAGCAGACGATGTCGCCCACCTCCACGCCCAGAGCGCGGGTATCATCGGCGGACTTCACGTCCTCGTCCAGCACCACCTCGCAGGTGTCATAGCTGCGCTTGGCGTTGGCATATTCGCCGTTGACGTGGACGGAGGCGTTGCAAAGCTGGAAGGTGCCCTCGATGACCCGGCCGGAGCGGGTGTAGACCCGGACGTTCTCCGCCTCGCCGTTTTCCGGACGCATACCGCCCAGAGCCGTCAGCCGCAGGCGGCCGCTACCCTTGATCTCCGCCACCATGCCGCCCAGGGTGTCGGCATGGGCCTCCAGCAGCAGGCCGTCATTCTCGTCGCTGCCGCCCAGGTCGATGAGAACGCCGCCCTTGACAGTGGTCCGGGCCTCATAGCCCAGGGACCGGAAGGCGTTCAGCACCCACTCCGCCGCCTGCCGGGTGAAGCCCGTGGGGCTGTCGATGGCCAGCAGCTCCACCGCCTGGTGGGCGGCATATTCCGCATAGGTACGTTCCATAGTTGAATCCTCCTGTTATTTGATCTTTTCCCAGCAGCCGGACCGCAGGGAACCGGCAGCCACCGGGCAGTCCAGCCGCTCCGCCAGCTGACGGGCCAGGGGACGCTCCTCCTCCTGGTCCACCTGGTTTACGAAAACCTGGTCATGAAATCCCTCCCGGGCGGCCACCCGGGCCGCGATGGCCGGGGTCACGGGCCGGTTTTCCGGCACACCGGCCAGCCGGGCATACAGGGCCGGACGATGGGCCGCAACGCTGATGGGACGGCCGAAGCCGTCGGCTCCCAGCACCAAAATGGTGGTGTTGCGCCGGGGCGGCAGCACCGGCTCGTGCTTTTCGTGGCCCTTGAAGGGCTTTCCGGCGGAGCCGTCCGCCTCCACCAGGGTATAGTCCGCCAGGGCGTCCCAGCCCTCAAAGCCCGGGGACACCAGCTTGCCCTGGGCCGACGGAACCCCCAGACACACCAGGCCCCCCCGGGCCAGAATTTCCCGGGCGGTATCCGGGTCCTGGGCCACGGCGATGCCGGCGGGGGGCCAGATCTTGGTGGTGGTGGTCACCGCCACGGTGCCCCGCTCCCGCAGCTCCCGGGCCAGGTGATACATCAGGGTGGTCTTGCCGCCGCCGCCGATCAGGGCGGTGACGCCGGGCCGGATGTCCAGCAGGTCGCATAGCTTATCCACTTTCTCACTCTCCCTTTGCGCCGCGTGTGCGGCAGGGCCATTGTATCACAGGGCGGTGGAAAAATCCACCTATATTTCCGCCTATTGCCGCCGGGCGGTGCGGTATTCGTCGCCGGGCCGCCAGTAGGGGCAGTCCCCCCGTCCGGACAGGAACCGCACCATCTCGTCCTCGTCCAGGTCCACGTCGCAGATGTATTCGTCGTATTCCTCGTCGTAGTTATAAAAGCAGCAGGCTTCGCACTGGGTCATGTGCCGGGCCTCCTTTCGTCAGGATGATTATACGTCCATCGGGGGTGCTGCGTCAATAACCAGCTTGTCAAAAAGGTTTTTTTGACAAGCTGCGTGCGGTTTTTCCGAACTGAAAAGTTCTGAAAAACCTGCGATTGCAAACGAAAAACACCACTGATGGGTTTCTTTCGTAACGATCTTTCTTTCCGATGGCGGAAGATTTCCGGTTTTTCCGACAGCCTCCAGAATATTTATCAACAGAAAGCTTACAATTATTCGAATTATGCACTTGACGAAAATATGGAAATCAAATATAATCATGAGTGGAGAGGGTCTTACCTCCCGTGCCTATGAAGTGAGCGTGCATCCGGGTAAAGAGGGCGGATGCACGCTCATTTCCTTTATTTTCTCAGCTCCCGCAGCTGAAGCTCCACGTCTCCGATGAGGTACAAGGACCCGTAGCACAGCACCGTGCCGTCAGGCCCCGCCTGCTCCAGGGCCAGGGCCACCCCCTCCCGGATGGTGCCGCAGGCCGTGGCGGAACAGCTCAGCTCCCGGATATAGGCCGCCAGCTCACCGGCAGGCAGGGACCGGGGGTTATCCGGCGTCACCGTGATGAAGGAGTTGGCGTAGCGCGCCACGCCCCGGTACATGCAGTGGTAGTCCTTGTCCTGCATGACCCCGGTCAGCACCGTCAGGGGCCGCCCGGGCAGATAGTCCCGGATGTTCTGCTCCAGGGCCTGGATGCACTGGGGATTGTGGCCGCCGTCGATGATGAACAGAGGATCATGGCCGATGATCTGGAACCGGCCGGGCCAGTCGGTGGAGGCCAGCCCCCGGCGGATGTGGGCATCGGTAATGGCCCAGCCCCGGGCCTGAAGCACCCGGATGGCCGTCAGGGCCACGGCGGCATTGCACAGCTGGTGCCGTCCCAGCAGCGGCAGGCGCAGGCCGTCCAGGTCCTCCCAATCGAAAACCTGGCCCTCCAACCCGGCGCTTTCCGGCCGGATGCCGTCGAAATCCGCCAGGTGCAGGGGAACACCCAGACGCTCGCACCGCTGGCGGATGATCTCCTCCACGGCGGCGGACTGGCGATACAGCACCGCGTCACAGCCGGGCTTGATAATCCCGGCCTTGGTGGCGGCGATTTTTTCAATGGTGTCCCCCAGATACTGGGTGTGGTCCAGGCCGATGTTGCAGAACACGGCGGCCTCCGGGGCGGGGATCACGTTGGTGGCGTCAAATTCGCCGCCCATGCCCACCTCGCACACCACGATATCGCAGTTGTGCCGGGCGAAATAGGCGAAGGCGATGGCCGTGACCATCTCAAACTCCGTAGGGTGAGGGTCCAGGGAGTCCGCCAGAGGGCGAACCTGGGCCGTGATTTCGCACAGCTCGTCGTCGGTGATCTGCTGGCCGTCCACCTGCATGCGCTCGTTGAACCGGATCAGGAAGGGCGAGGTGTACAGGCCCGTGCGATAGCCCGCCGCCTGGAGGATGCTGGCCATCATGGCACAGGTGGAGCCCTTGCCGTTGGTACCGGTGACGTGGATGAACTCCAGGCCCTTCTGGGGGTCCCCCATCAGCGCCAGCAGCGCCCGGATGCGCTCCAGCCCCGGGATGCTGCTGCGCCAGCAGACGGCGTGGATATAAGACAGGGTTTCGTCAATGTTCACTGTATATCATTTCCTTTCGACTGCACCGGCGGCAGGCCCACGGCCCGCAGAGCGCCGGAACGCTGCAGAAGCCACACCACCAGCACGTCCAGCACGCCGGTAATGGCAAACTGCACGCTGCGGGCCGCCAGCCGGGTGAGAAAGTACGCGGCTTTCGCGCCGCCGCCATAGATCATGGCCAAGGCGAAGCTCTGGTACAGCACCGACCCCAGGACCAGCGGCGGCAGGAACGCCAGAGCCAGCCGCAGGGGGCTGCATCTGCGGGTCAGCCAGGGCCGGAAAAGCCCGGCGCACAGGCCGTACAGGATCGGGGGCACGCAGAAAATCGGGTTGTAGCCATAGGGGGAGAACAGGCAGCCGATGAAATCGGCGGCGAAGCCTGTCAGGGCCCCGGGCAGCGGCCCGAACAGCATCCCGGCCAGGAAGATGGGCACCGCCTCCAGGGAGAAGCGGGTCACCTCGTTGGGGGTGGGGATCAGGAACCGGGCCAGCACCACGCTGACGGCGGTCAGCAGGGCGCAGGTGACCATGGCCCGCACGGGCCACTTGGGTCTGCCGTGGGCAGATGCATGGGTGTGACGTTCAGACATAAAAAATACCTCCTAATTCGGGTAAAAATTGGGAGGAGGTTGGGGAGTATGCACTTGTCAGGGCGCGAACCCCCGGGCCGGCTGCCAAAGCGGATGCGAAGACGGCACCGCGGAGACAGGTCTCCTTCGTCCGGCGGCAACCTCCCATCCGACCGGCACTTAACGCGCCGCTTCTACTCTTGCAGCAAAAGCCAGTCATGATTATACAGAAGCCGCCGGGAAAAAGCAAGGGAAATCGGAAAAAATGCCGAATCCTTCGGGGAAGGAAAGATAGGGGTTGCATTCCCGGGAATATTTGATATAATTACAGCAGATGATACAAACCGTACGCATTATTTTTCTTAATGAGGTGCTGTCATGTCCGTGAAGCTGGAGCTTTATCGTGTGTTCAAGGAGGTAGCGGAGGCCGGAAACATCACCGCCGCCGCCCAGACTCTGTTTATATCCCAGTCCGCCGTCAGCCAGTCCATCAAGCAGCTGGAGGCGGAACTGCAGACCCGGCTGTTCGCCCGGAACTCCCGGGGCGTCACCCTGACCGCCGACGGGCGGATGCTGTATGAATACGTCCGCAGCGCCATGGGCCTGCTGGAAACCGGCGAGGAGAAGCTGTCCCAGAGCCGGGACCTGCAGATGGGCCACCTGACCATCGGCGCCAGCGACACGGTGACCAGCCAGTTCCTGCTGCCGTATCTGGACCGGTTCCACCGGCAGTATCCGGCCATTCATATTCAGATCATCTCCGGCCGGAGCCACAAGGTTCTGGGCCTGCTGCAGTCCGGCAAGGTGGACATTGCCTTTGCCAGCACCCCCCAGGAGGGAGCGTCTCTGGAGACCTTCCCGTGCCTGGCCACCCACTCCATTTTCGTGGCCGGGGCGGAGTATCCCTGCGACTTCGACCATGTATACACCCTGGAGGAGATTGCCCGGTTCCCGCTGATTCTGCTGGAGCGGAAGGCCTCCTCCCGGCTGTATCTGGAAAAATACTTCCTGCAGAACGGGCTGCACCTGAACCCGGAGATCGAGCTGGGCGCCCGGAGCCTGCTGGTGGACCTGGCGGCCATCGGGTTCGGCGTGGCCGGCGTCACGGAGGAGTTTGTCCGCCGGGAGCTGGAAAGCGGCCGCCTGCGGAAGCTGCGCACGTCCTTTGATATCCCGCCCCGCAGCGTGGACCTGTGCGTGCTGCGGGACGTGCCCCTGACGTCTGCGGCCCAGCGCTTCAGCGATTTTATCCGGGAGAGCCTGCGCCGGGGGTGATCCCCGTCATATGTGACAAAAGCCGCCCCGGAAATGCCGGGAACTTCGCCCTTTCGACCCCTTGCTTTTGCGGCGTGAATAGGGCAGAATAGAGTCATTATTCACAGCAATGTGAGATTTATAGGAGGAATTTATGGAACTGCTGAAGGAGCGCATCCGCCGGGAAGGTAAGGTCCTGCCCGGCAACATCATCAAGGTGGACGGTTTCCTGAATCACCGGGTGGACACCGCCCTTATGAGCCAGCTGGCCGATGAGTTCGCCAAGTATTTCGATGTGAAGGACATCACCATGGTGCTGACGGCGGAGGCCAGCGGCATCCCTCTGGCCACGGTGTGTGCCCAGAAATACGGCGTTCCCATGGTGTTCGCCAAGAAGGCCAAGAGCGACAATATCGAGGGCGGCCTGTATCAGAGCGAGATCTTCTCCTATACCTATAAGAAAAAGGTCACCCTCATTGTGGCCCAGGAATGGCTGGGTCCCAAGGACCGGGTGCTGATCATCGACGACTTCATGGCCAAGGGCTATGCCATGCAGGGCCTCATCGACATCGTCAAGGCCGCCGGGGCTGAACTGGTGGGCATTGGCGTGGCAGTGGAGAAGGGCTTCCAGCACGGCGGCGACGCCCTGCGGGAGAAGGGCTATCCCATCCACTCCCTGGCCGTCATCGAGGAAGCGACCCCCGACCACATCACCTTCCGGGAGGATGATCCCGTATGAAAAAGGTTTTAGTGCTGGATTTCGGCGGCCAGTACAACCTGCTGGTGGCCCGCCGCGTCCGTGAATGCGGCGTATACTGCGAGATCAAATCCTTCCGCATGACCATGGACGAGGTCCGGGCCTTTGCCCCGGACGCCATCATCTTCACCGGCGGCCCGGCCACGGTGTTTGACCCCGGCGCTCCCATGATCGACCCGGAGATGCTGTCCATGGGTGTTCCCGTGCTGGGTATCTGCTACGGTCTGCAGCTGATGATGCACCTGCTGGGCGGTCAGTGCTGCAAGGCGGACACCCGGGAGTACGGCAAGACGGAGCTGACCCATACCGCCTCTCCCCTGTTCGACGGCGTGCCGGAGACGGCTGTGTACTGGATGAGCCACGGGGTGGAGGTGGAGCGCCTGGCCCCCGGCTTCGAGATCGTCGCCTCCACCGAGGGCTGCCGCCACGCGGCGGTCCAGTGTCTGGAAAAGAAGCTCTACGGCGTGCAGTTCCACCCGGAGGTGGTGCATACCGAGTATGGCCGCCAAATTCTGGAGAACTTCCTGTATAAGATCTGCGGCTTCCGGCCGGAGTGGACCATGGCGTCCTATCTGGAGGAGGCTGTGGCCCAGTGCCGGGAGAAGATCGGCAATGGCCGGGTGCTGCTGGCTCTGTCCGGCGGCGTGGACAGCTCCGTGGCCGCCGCGCTGCTGCAGCGGGCGGTGGGCCGTCAGCTGACGTGCATCTTTGTGGACCACGGCCTGCTGCGCAAGGACGAGGGCGACCAGGTGGAGCATGTGATGACCAAGCAGTTCAACGTGGACGTCCGCCGGGTCAACGCCGGTCCCCGGTTCCTGAGCAAGCTGACTGGCGTCACGGACCCCGAGCGCAAGCGGAAGATCATCGGCGAGGAGTTCATCCGCGTGTTCGAGGAGGAAGCCAAGAAGATCGGCGCCGTGGACTTCCTGGCCCAGGGCACCATCTATCCTGACGTGGTGGAGTCCGGCCTGGGCGGCGAGTCCACCGTCATTAAGAGCCACCACAACGTAGGCGGTCTGCCGGACTGTGTGGATTTCAAGGACATCGTGGAGCCTCTGCGCCGCCTGTTCAAGGACGAGGTGCGGCAGCTGGGCCTGGAGCTGGGTCTGCCGGAGCAGCTGGTGTGGCGTCAGCCCTTCCCGGGGCCGGGCCTTGCCATCCGCGTCATCGGCGAGATTACCGAGGAAAAGCTGGCCATCCTGCGGGATGCCGATGCCATCTTCCGGAAGGAAATGGCTCTGGCGGGTCTGGATCGCACCACCAGCCAGTATTTTGCCGTGCTGACGGACCTGCGCAGCGTAGGCGTTATGGGCGATGAGCGCACCTATGACTATACCCTGGCCCTGCGTGCGGTGCAGTCCCAGGACTTCATGACCGCCACCTGGTCCCGTATCCCCTACGAGTTGCTGGACAAGATCTCCGGCCGCATCGTCGGCGAGGTGAAGCACATCAACCGGATCGTCTACGATATCACCTCCAAACCCCCCGCGACGGTGGAGTGGGAATGAGGAAAAAGTGAACATGATGGGCTGAAAAGCCTTGAAAACACTCACTTTTTGAAAATCTCATTTCCTGTTTGATAGCAAAATGATAGCAGATACCAAAGCCATTTTGTTTGTCCTTGTTTTAGTGAGCGAATGGTTTGCAGGTTTGCTGTCGCATCCAATCCTATATATTGAGAGCGAAAAAGGCTCTGCTGACTTTCTGTAAAAGAAGGTCGGCAGAGCCTTTTGTTATTCTTCGCCATGTTCCTTGAGATCAGCAAGGAGCAGATCGCTCAGCTCCTGCGATGGCGTGATCTTGCGCCACTGACCGGAGATGTCAAGCTCAGGATAGAGATAGCGCCAGCGGTCGTATTCTTCCTGCGTGATCTCGCCCGCTTTCAGCTTGGCGGCGACCTCACCCCATGCGGTAAGCATCCGGTGAAGCTGATCGGCATCGCGTCCTTTCCTGAAATTGACCCGAAGATGCACCTCATCCTCACACTCGCAGACCTCAAGACCGTAGCGGTCCTCCAGCGTGAACAGCGTGTGCATCAGTCCAATATAGGAGTCAATGTCCGGTACGTCCAGCGCCTTGGGCGAAACGTCCAGCACCTTTGCCAGCGCAGCGGTCACATCTGCTTTGGGCGTTCTGGAACCATTCTCGTACTGTGCAAGGCGGACATCTGCGGATTTCTCCGGAAAGCCCAGCGCCATGCCAAGGTATTTCTGTGTCATGCCCCGCATCGTGCGGAAAAAGTGGATGCGTTCACCAATCGCCATAATAGCCATCTCCTGTGTCGGTTGTCTTTGATAATGAGTATAGCAGATATGTTTAATCTCGTCAAGAAAAATTTAAGCAATTTTATTTAATATTATCCTGCAAACCGGCTTGACTTAAACTGCTATGTATAGTACAATGATAATAGGCTAAGCATTTCAGCTTAATTCATAGAAATTTTACAATTTAGAACCCCAACAAATGCCGAAAAAATGTCCGTTGTAAAGTGAGGGGGGGTGAAATCCCAAAGCCGCAAAACTGAATGACCGTCCAAGGGATACTTCCTCCGGGGGAAGCACGCGATGAGACGAGCGTGCCAAGGAGAAAAGAAACCGGCACAGCGCCGAAAAGGGTTGCCTGTCAGAGTCCTGCGGATAGTACGGCGAAGCAATCAACCACAAATCAGGAAAGGAAGGTATTTGCCTATGGCAGGAGAAATTTTTATGCGAGTAAATGAAGTTGCGGAAGAGCTTGGCGTATCGGTTCCGTATGCGTATAAGCTCATCCGTGAGCTGAACGAAGAGCTGCGAAAGACCGGCTGCATCACCATTGCAGGCAGGATCGACCGCAAGTTCTTCCACGAGAAGTTCTACGGAACGAGAGAACCGAAGGAAAGAAGGGAATCGAATGGCAGCGTTTAAGGACAAGAAGAACGGCTCATGGTATGTGCAGTTTCGCTATACCGACTGGCGCGGTGAGCGCCAACAGAAATTGAAGCGCGGTTTTGCGACCAAGAAAGAGGCACAGGCATGGGAGCGCGAGTTTCTGATGCAGAAGCAGGCTGACATCAATATGAGCTTCGAAAGCTTTGTGGCACTCTACGAAAAGGACGTCAAACCCAAGTTGAAGCTCAACACATGGCTCAGCAAGGAGCATATCATCCGCACAAAGATTCTGCCGTATTTCAAGAAGCGCAAGCTCTCGGAGATCACTGCCCGCGATGTGATCGACTGGCAGAACGAGATACGGCAGCACACCAAGTCAAGCGGCGAAAACTATTCACCGGACTATCTCAAGAACGTCCACACCCAACTGAGCTGTATCTTCAACCACGCCATCAAGTATTACGGCTTGCAGATCAACCCGGCTGCAAAAGCAGGAAATATGGGCAGCGAGCAGCCGAAGGAAATGCTGTTCTGGACGAAGGAAGAATACCTCAAATTCATCGACGCCATGATGGACAAGCCCATGCTGTACTACGCCTTTGAAATCCTGTACTGGTGCGGCATCCGCGAGGGCGAGCTGCTGGCACTGACGCCTGCGGACTTCGATTTTGAGAAGAAAACGCTCCGCATCAATAAATCCTATCAGCGCTTACAGGGCAAGGACGTTATCACCACGCCGAAAACGAAGAAAAGCAACCGCGTGATCCAGATGCCTGACTTCCTCTGTGACGAGATGCAGGACTATTTCAAGCAGCTTTATGGGCTGGAACCGGACAGCCGTATTTTTCCACTGTCCAAATATGCCTTAAAGCGCGGCATGGAGTTCGGATGCAAGGCAGCAGGCGTCAAAATCATCAGAATCCACGATTTGAGACACAGCCACGTTTCCTTACTTATCAACATGGGCTATTCCGCCGTTGCCATCGGCAATCGTGTGGGACACGAAAGCGTGGAAATCACCTACCGGTACGCGCACCTGTTTCCTACTGTGCAGAAGGAAATGGCAGATAAATTGAACGTCGAGAGGGGTAATTGAAAATGTCACTGAAAAATCGGGACAACCACAACCGCTGGCGCAATAAGACCGTTGCCTTCCGGGTGTCACCGGAGGAAGATGCGCAAATCGAGACCTTCGTCAAGCTCTCCGGGCTGACGAAGCAGGACTACATCACCCGCCGCCTGACCTGCAAGGATGTGGTGGTGCAGGGCAATCCGAGGGTTTACAAAGCGCTGCGTGACCAGCTTGCCGCCGTGCTGGACGAGCTGCGGCGCATTGAAGCGGGCGACAGCGTGAACGACGAGCTGCTGGATGTGATTGAAATGATCGCCGTCATCATGGATGGCATGAAGGAGGAAAATGCCTATGGAGAATGAAAACTATAAAAAGAAAACGACCGCCCCGGACACATCTGTTGGCGCAGATGATGGGCAGCCGCTTCACAATTCAACTGAGAATAGTATATCCACTTTTGAGCAGGAAATCAACGGTGATTTTCAAAACAGCACAGAAAGTCTGGATGAAATTTACCGCAGGATGCAGCGATTGACCGACCCGCATTACCTACACACAATCTCCATGACGGAGCTGTACCTGACCGCGTATCAGAGCAGGCCGCCCGTCATAGACGGTCTGCTCTACTCCGGGGCATATATCCTCGCAGGAGCGCCTAAAATCGGAAAGTCGTTCCTGGTGGCGCAGATTGCCTACCATGTCAGCACCGGAGAAGCCCTGTGGGGCTGCGAAGTCCATCCTGGCACGGTACTGTACCTCGCCTTGGAAGATGATTTTCAGCGCATCCAGAGCCGTATGTTCATGATGTACGGCATCAACGACACCGACAGGCTGCACTTTGCGACCGCTGCGGGTAAGATCGGAAACGGGCTGGACGAGCAGCTTGAGAATTTCGTGCGCGAGCATCCAGACACCAAACTCATTATCATCGACACCATGCAGAAAATCCGGGAGGTCGGCGGCGAGGCATACAGCTACGCCAGCGACTATGAGATCATCGGTCGGCTCAAGCAGTTTGCCGACAAGCATTGCATCTGCATTTTGACCGTCCATCACACCCGCAAGCAGCCTGCCGGTGACAGCTTCGAGATGATCTCCGGTACAACGGGATTGCTCGGCTGTGCGGATGGGTCGCTTCTCATGCAGAAGAAAAAGCGCACGGCGCTGGAAGCAACCATCGATGTGGTAGGACGCGACCAACAGGATCAAATTCTCTATCTGAAAAAGGATGCTGATACACAGATCTGGAATCTCGAAAAGGTGGAGAACGAGCTGCACAAAGAACCGCCCGATTATGTTCTGGAAGCTGTTTCAAGGCTGGTGTCCGCAGATCAACCGGTATGGACAGGCTCGCCCTCCGAGCTTGCCGGTGCCGTCCATGCCGGCATGGCGGCTAACGCGCTGAGTAAGTATCTGAATGTGAAGTCTGGCAGACTGTTGGATGAATACCACGTCCGCTATGAGAACAAAGTCCGGCACGAAGGGCGGCGTATCACGCTGACCTTCATAGCCGAAAACGAATAAGCCGCGCGACAGCTGCGACGGTTGCAACGGTGAAAATGATACCGTAAAACAACCGTCGCAATCGTTGCGACCGTCGCGGAAAGGAGCGATACAAAATGAAAACCGTACAAATCCCCTATGACCTGTTTCTCGACCTTGCCATGTACCATCTGCGGGGCGAGGATGATTACGAAGAAGAAATCCGTCAGGGCTTGGAGCAGAAGCTCGACTCCATGTTGAACCGGCAGCTCTATTCCCGGTATAAAACGGCACCGACCGAGGCAGAACGGGAACAGGCACGACAGGAATACCTTGACCGGCGCGGTGTTCCGCAGAGCTATCGGTGGACTGTTCCTCCGTGGAAGCTGTGACAGGAGCGTGCCACGCTCCTGTGGCTGGCAAACAAGGCAGAGCATTGGCTGCTATCCCCTCGCGTCCCTCGTCCCCATCGAAAAATCCGCAGAGTTTGAGATGGCTGTGGGCAGAAGATTATGCGCAGAGGACGCCTGCAAATAAGCTGCTGACCACGTCGGTTTTTGCGGTTTGTATCCACACTGCTAACCGCAAAACCGGCAGAGGCTTCCGCAGAAGCCGCATACCCCCTCGGAGAGCCCACGATACTTTGCAGCCGCAGGATGAAAGTATCATAGTGGGTTATTACACTTCCGCAGAAGTGCCTCCCCGAAAGCCCCCGTCCTGCACAATCTGAAATCAGGAGGTAAACTGCCTATGGCAAGAGGCGACGGTATCCACCGTACCAGCGCAAGAAACGCAAGAATGAAAGACGCAGAAATCGGCAACGCGCAAGCACACAACGAGCGCGAAAAATCATCGTATGTCAATCAGGATATCGTTCCCGAACGGACACAATATAACGTCCATTTCAAAACACCAACCGCCGGGTATAAGGAGATGTTCGAGCAGATGCGCTCCGACGGCGTGATTTCCACCCGCGGTCTGAAAGCGGATGCTGAGAAATTCGGAGAGCTGATCTTCGACGTTAACTCTGCCTACTTCTTCAACCACGGCGGCTATGAGTTTGCAAAACAATTTTACACTGACGCATACAAAGCTGCAATCAAAATCGTTGGCGGCGAGCAGTACATCCTATCGGCGGTTATGCACGCTGACGAACGAAATCGCGCCATGTCCGACGCGCTGAGACAAGACGTGTATCACTACCACCTTCATGTGATCTATATCCCCGTCGTGGAGAAACAAATCCTGTGGTCGAAACGCAGCAAGGATAAATCTCTGGTGGGGACGGTCAAGGAGACGATTCAGCAGGTCAGCATGAGCAAGAAGTGGGCTTCCAAGCCTGCGCTGGACGAGAACGGTGAGCCGATTTTAAGTTCCAAGGGCAAACCCATTCTCAAGAAGTCCTACAGCGTTTTGCAGGATGATTTCTTCCGGTATATGCGTGACGCCGGGTACGACGATGTGGAGCGCGGTGAATGTGGCAGCTCAGAGGAGCACTTGACTGTGACGCAGTTCAAGGTACAGCAGGAGCAGGCGCGGCTGGCAGAACTCACGGAGCAGAACCGCCAGCAGGAACAGCAGGCGGCGACGCTCGGCAGACAGATTGAGAAAATTCAGAATCAGCAGGTCAATGTGGCAGCTATCGAAAAGATTGAGGCGAAGTCCGTTCCCTTTTCAAGCAAGGTTGCCGTGGAGCGTGAGGATTTTGAACGCCTGTCCACGCTTGCAAAGAAGTACATTACAGCCGAGAAAAAGGAATCCAAGCTGCAAAAAGCTCTGGACGCGGCAAACAGGCTGATTGCAAGGCTCAAGGAAGAGATTGCCGGTTTGAAGCAGGAGCTTTCTGAGTACAAATCCGTTCGCAGCAAACTCCGCACATCGGATCTGGAACGCGAAAACGCAGAGCTTCGCGGGAAAGTTCAACACTATGAAGACGTAATTCGGCGCAATAACCTCTGGCATTTCTTCCGTCCACGCAGAGAAAAAGCGGCAATGCGGGACGATGCCCGCTGATGTCGTGTTGAGCTGAGAAAAACGGATTTTATCGAATGGGAGCGTCCAGATCGAGCTGCGTATTGTCCGGGCGCTCCCCATTCAAAAATCAGCCTGTTTTTGCGGGTGTAGAGCCGAGAAAAAAACTTGAAAATGCGCCCGTTTTCGTAGAACAGGCAGAAATGGAGGCAATATGAAAACTGGACTGACTAAACGGCAGAAAACGACCTGCATCTATTTTGACGAAGCCAGCAAAGCCGTCGAAATTCAGACGCATAATACCGCGCTCAAAAAGCGGCTGACACAATATGCGGCGGCATATCCCAATCTGTGCAGGCAGACCGACGATGACGAACAGGGCGGTCTGACCTTTGAGATTGACCGCAGGCGCTTCGCTGTCCGATTGACCGCTCCGTATTCAGATGAGCGCCGTCACGCAGCAAGCGAGCTTGCCAAGAAAAATGGATTGAAAGGGCGAGTATAAGGACACAGCCGTCCGCAGGAGCAATCAAGCTCCTGTGGACGGCTTTTTCTTTGCAGAGAACATCTCACGTTTTGAGGAGATTATCTTGCGAACATCGTCGCTTTGTGCTATAATACAATCAGTTTAAATTTGGAACGGAGAATTGCAATGCCTATTTCCTACGATAAGCTCTGGAAGCTGTTGATCGATAAGAAAATGAACCGGACAGATTTGAAAGACGCCTCCGGTATCAGCTTCAATGTGCTTGCCAAGATGGGGAAAAACGAATTTGTCTCTATGGAAAGCCTGCATAAGATTTGCTTGACGCTCAAATGTGATGTAGGAGACATCATGGAGTTCGTTGATGAAGGAGATACGGAACAGTCGTGATTTCAATCGAACTACGCAGGAGTGAAAAGAAAATGCAGCAACCGTTGACTTGTGTTGAAATATGCGCTGGCGCTGGTGGACAGGCTTTGGGGCTTGCAATGGCAGGCTTTGTCCATGTTGCGCTTGTCGAGTATGAAGAAGATTATTGCAAGGTATTAAAGCAGAACCGCCCGGAGTGGAACGTCATTTGCGCAGATGTTCACGATTTTGACGGACGTCCATACCACGGTGTCGATCTACTGGCTGGCGGCGTTCCTTGCCCGCCTTTCTCCGTAGCAGGAAAGCAACTCGGACAGGAAGATGAAAGAGATCTGTTCCCTGAAGCCATCCGCCTTATCAAAGAAATTCAGCCGCGTGCTGTCATGCTTGAAAATGTCCGTGGCTTTCTTGATTCGGGTTTTGATGAATACCGCGACCACATTTTCACGTCGATTCAAAAGCTCGGCTATGTAACCCATATCAAGCTCTTGAACGCCTCTGACTATGGTGTTCCACAGCTACGTCCCCGAGTGGTTATCATCGGCATTCGGAAGGATCAAATTGGAGCATTTGCCTATCCTGATGAACAACCAGACAACGCCCCCACTGTTGGTGATACGCTCCGTGATTTGATGGCACAGAACGGATGGGAAGGTGCGAAGCAGTGGGCATCTAATGCAAACCGAATCGCTCCGACCCTTGTAGGCGGCTCCAAGAAGCACGGTGGTCCTGACCTTGGTCCCACACGCGCCCGTAATGCATGGGCAGAGTTAGGCGTAGATGGTCGAGGAATTGCAAACGAAGCACCCGCCCCCGGATTTGAGGGTATGCCCCGCTTGACAAGCCGAATGATGGCACGGATTCAAGGTTTCCCCGACACGTGGACGTTTGGAAATCGGAAAACCGTAGCCTGTAGGATGATTGGAAATGCATTCCCGCCCCCGGTTGCCCGGGCAGTTGGAGAAAAAATAAAGGAGTGTTTGGAGCATGGATGCATTGATAGCAAACGCGAGATTCCACTTTCACAAGCAGTTGTTTGAAACCAACACACTGACGTTGACCACGGCAGGTGTCGCATCCAATGCAGACACCAGCAGCCGCGGCTCAAAGGCGATTGCGCGGAGAATCGTTGACATTCTTGTGGAGGAACAGCATCATGCTGTCTCCACGGTTGACAAAATTTCCGGGCAGACTCTCGGAAAGCAATTTGAAACGCTGACAATGGAGTTCCTGCGTGAAACCTTTCCCTATTTGCAGAACCTCCGTCCCGGAAACTGGACAATTCTTCAGCTCGGCAATAACAACAAACTGAAAACAAGCGATTTTGCGCAGTACGAGCATCTTGCTTACTTAAATGCGCTTACGACACAGAACGCACAGTTGGCTGCTGCACTCGGGAATGATTACCTCGTTGCACCTGACGTTGTTGTTTACCGCGATCTCTATGAGGACAGCGAGATCAATGCCGCTCAGCCCATTGTTGATGACGAAATCTGTAAGATGGCTGATATTCGGAAGTCTAACGGCGGCAAGCCCATTCTTCATGCGAGTGTTTCTGCAAAGTACACGATGCGCAGCGACCGCGCACAGAACAGCCGCACAGAGGCATTGAACCTGATCCGCAACCGAAAGGGACATTTGCCGCACATCGTTGTTGTGACGGCTGAGCCTATGCCGAATCGCTTGGCATCTCTTGCGCTCGGCACTGGCGATATTGACTGCGTATATCACTTTGCACTCTATGAACTGATTCGAGCAGTTAAAGAGGCGGGTTCTGAGGATGCGGTAGAAACGCTGGAAACCTTGGTGCAGGGCAAGCGGCTGAAGGATATTTCCGATCTGCCGCTGGATTTGTCTGTGTAGCTGTATATGGAAGGAATAATAGGCGTCATAAACAAGCAACCGTACAGAAGGACGTGAGGAAAGCTAATGAATTTTTCATACTACGACTTTGGGTATCTTGAAAAGGGTAAAATAGTGGAGGTTCAATTATCCGCAGCTGCAAATGTGCGGCTAATGGACTCGACAAATTATTCCAACTACAAAAATGGTAGAAAACACAGATATTACGGTGGCTATGTCACGAGAAGTCCATACAGAATCACAGTTCCCTCAGCAGGCCACTGGTATCTTACTATTGATTTAGGCGGGTATTCTGGAACAGTTAGACATAATGCCAGAGTTTTGTCTGGTATGTTACCCATTGCAAGAGAACAACTTCCGCTTGTTCAAGAGAAAAACCTATATATCGATACCATCGATGCAAATAAGGAATATGACGTTTTTATTTCTCATGCATCAGAAGATAAAGATAGTGTTGTTCGTCCATTGGCACTCGCTTTGAAAGAAAAGGGGGTCAATGTTTGGTATGACGAGTTTGAACTGAAAATTGGAGATAGTCTGAGAAGGAAAATTGACCAAGGTCTGTCAAAGAGTAAGTTCGGTATAGTCGTTATTTCTCGATCCTTTATAAAAAAAGGATGGACAAACTATGAATTGGACGGTTTGATGACTAAAGCTATTTCTGGACAACAGATATTACTTCCAATTTGGCATGATATTACCAAACAAGAGGTAATTGATTATAGCCCATCGCTGGCAGATAAGGTCGCAAGGAATACGAGTCAAGAAACAGTAGAAGAGATTGCAAGTGAAGTTGCCGAGTTAATACACTCTTCGATTTAGTTTATATAAATCCATATGAAACAGTAGTAGCATCCTGATTCACGACATACAAACCGATTTTTTCAAGGAGGAGAACAATGACATTTTATCCAAAAAGAAAAGTCTTTATTTCCTACTATCACGGTGATCAAACTGCGGTTAATAAATTTGTCCAAGATTTTTCGGATGTATTTATTGCAAAGACTGTTGGAGTAAAGGATGGGGACTTTGACTTTGATAGCACCAACCCTCAATATATTATGAGAAAAATTCGAGAAAACAAGCTGCAGGATTCCACTGTTACTATTGTGCTTGTAGGCTCATGCACACATAGCAGAAGATATGTTGACTGGGAAGTTAAAGCATCCCTTCAGCAAGGTATCACACTACCCAATGGGCTTATTGCAATCAATCTCCCCTATATGGGGAGCGAAGGTGCATTACCTGAACGTGTTTCTGAAAATGTCATGAGAGATTCCAATGGAAACGAAGTGGGCTATGCAAGATACTATGTCTATCCAGATTCCAAGCAGAAACTATATGATTGGATAGAAGATGCTTATGCAGCACGAACGACCAGATCAAATCTTATTAAGAACCCAAATGAGATGATGCATTATAACGCAAAATGTAGGCACCATGGCGTAACACATTAAGGAGAGTGTATGAATAAAGCTGATTCCAGTCTTGGGTTCTTTCGAAAGATACAAAGTGACAAAGTGTGCGTGTTTATTTCGCATAAAAAAGAAGATCAAGATATTGCTATCGAACTCGGTAAATATTTGACTGAACAATTGGACGTTGACATTTATCTTGATCTTTTTGATTCCGAATTAAGAGAAGCAGTATCAGTTGAAAATGACGCTAAGATTGTAGCATCAGTAATAAATGGGCTGAAGTTGAGTCAAGTATTGCTCTGCATTATCACAGATAAGACAAGACTGTCTTGGTGGGTTCCTTACGAAATCGGTATAGCCGATAATGCTGGCGTTAAAATTGCGTCAATAAAGACAAAGAATATTGACGATTTTCCATCTTTTCTGAAAACCAAAACGGTGCTAAATAATCTTACTGAACTCACTGAGTTTATTCTAAAGAACGGCAAGTATGGTTCAGCTTTTTATTCAGATCAACATAGAGACAGCCTTCTGCAAAGAAAAACTGGCAGTCTTAATCAGTATTTTGAGTAGGAATTCTACTGTCCACTAAGATTGGAATGGGTTATATGGATATTATCTCTGTAAAATTTGAAGGATGGCAAAATATCGTTGTATCTTTCAACTGGATAACTATTATCATTCTTTTTCTGCTCATATTATTCATATCATTGGGGATAAAGTGGATACATAAAAAAGCAATCCTTAAGACCGTGACAATTGAAGAGGCAACTATTGGAATAGGCAATAGCAGCGTGACCATTAAGTACGATGGCTGCATAAAAGAAATCGCATACAAAATCTGGATTGAATTGACCACACGAAAAATTGGTCTCAAGTTTGATGAAAAATACGACATTATCAGCGAGGTTTACGATTCGTGGTATGAAGCGTTCAAGGTTATCAGGACGCTTCTTGCAAATATTCCTGCGAATAGAATTAGTGATGCTAAGGGCTTAATCGATATAACCACGAAAGTTCTAAACAACGGTCTAAGACCTCATCTGACTGCGTGGCAAGCAAAGTATAGGGCTTGGTACAACAGCACCTTATCCGACGCAACGGCAACTCCGCAAGAAATACAGAGAACGTATCCTGAATATCAGCTGTTGATTGACGATTTGAAAAAAACCAATGATATTATGATAAAATATGCAGATGAGCTTAAACGATTAATTGACTATGAATAATTAGGTAATCAATCATAGAATCATCATTGCTATTGATAGCATCCCCTGATAGCTTTTTGATAGCAGAAAGTCGGATACCCCGTAGGATTGGGATAATTGGTATCAAATAAAGCCAAATGGAATCAAACGGTCTATACAAAAAAGTTTAGATTGCGTTTCTGCTTGGCGAGTGGGAATAAATATTTTATTTTCTGAATCCTGAAAAACGTTGGTAATACAGCGTTTTTCAGGATTTTTCTTTTTTAGCGGCTACAAATTGGCTACATTTGCAGCGATTTTTGTAGCCAGAGGCTCACGGCATAATGCCGTCAAGCTGTCTGGCTACCTCCACCTGCTTGTTGGGGTACAGGTGACTGTACGTGTCCATCGTTGTCTGTACCTTTTCATGTCCGAGCCGCTCCGCGATTAGCAGCGGAGAGAAGCCCATCTCCACCAGCAGGCTGGCGTGGCTGTGTCGAATGTCATGCACCCGGATGCGCTTTACCCCCGATGCCTTGCAGCCATACTCCATTTCGTGATACAGAAAGCTCTTGGTGTAGGGAAACAGCCGATCATCCTTTTGCAGCCCGTAGCAATGGGACATATACTCCTGTAAACAGGTGCAAAGACCGTCGGGAATGGGGATGGTGCGGTTGCTCTTGGGCGTTTTCGGTGTGGTGATAATATCCTCTTTGCCGAGGCGCTGATAGCTCTTGTTCACCGTCAGGGTCTTCTTCTCGAAGTCGATGTCCGACGGTGTGAGTGCCAGCAGCTCTCCCTCCCGAATCCCCGTGTAGTACATGGTCATGAATACCGTGTAGCTGGCTGGACGGTCTTTCATGCTCTCAATAAATGTCTGGAACTCGTCCTTTGTCCAGAACAGCATTTCATCGGCTTTCTTCTTGCCCATGCTTCCCGCTTTGTGGCATGGGTTCTCTTTCAGTCCATAATACTTGACTGCGTAGTTGAAAATTGCCGTGAGTTGGTTGTTGATGCATTTGAGATAAGGCAGACAACCAAATGGAGTGGGTCGGCAGGATGAATATCATCCGAAGCAGGGCGATGGAGATGGTCAATAACGACCTGATCTACGCCAGAGAGCCAGCAGCCCGTATTTCCACTTCTGAAACCTTGGAGCCGCCCAAAGTGTTTTAGAAATACTACGATTTATACCGGCGCAAAAGGATTTCGTTGAGTGAATATGCTGCCGCTACGGGATTATCGGCTTTTGCAATCCGGCATTTTTTAAAGAATGTTGTTGAGAAAAGCCCAAAAACCATTGAAAAGCCTAAGCAAATATGATATACTATATTTTGTATGAGTATCTGGAGGTGCCGAAATGCAGATTGCTGATTATATAGACGCCGATCTTTTAGATAAATTCGAGTTCCACAACTATAACCACGCTATTGAAATCATTACTCAAGCTTTTCCTGAGGAGTGGCGTGAGGTCGTTGAGTGCCTAAGAAAACTCGACATTACCACAGATGACCTGCGTGAAGCAGGCGGAAACGAGACTAAGATTCCTAAGAAATTTGATGATGTTCTCTACCCGTATGGGTGGAGAGAAATCCGGATTTCTGGTGACTTACATATCAAGTTTTATCCAAGACAAGCCGATCAAAGGGGACGCTTTTCTAGCGTTCCCTTTGAGGAGCGTGTGACAGAGAACTACATCGACGGTCATAATATTGATTTTCTGAAGGGTCGAATTGCATTTGACCTTGAATGGAACAGCAAGGATCAGACCTTTGACAGAGATCTGCTTGCAATGCGGACATACTACGATCGCGACATTGTAAGCGCCGGGATTATTGTCACCCGTTCGCAAGACCTGAATGATGTGTTCAAAACCGTGTATGACTATGATAAGAATTCCCGCACTTGGAAGCCTATTATGCGTAAATATGGCGCAAGCACTACTTGGATGGGGAAACTGCTGTATCGCTTAGAGTCACGCCGTAATGGTGGGTGTCCCGTTTTGGCTATTGGCATTAAGAAAACTTGTGTTTCAGATTGGAAGGAGGGATACATAGATGAGCACGCTTCAGGAAACATCTGAAAATCTTCTCTCCTTTTGCGGTGATAAGCGCTATTCAACAATTTATGCTGATCCGCCTTGGCGCTTTCAAAACCGCACCGGAAAAGTCGCTCCAGAAAACAAGAAGCTGAATAGATATGAGACAATGCCATTAGAAGACATAATGGCGTTGCCCGTCGAGCAGGTCGCTGCTGCAAAGAGCCATTTGTACCTTTGGGTTCCCAATGCTCTCCTGCCGGATGGTCTGGCTGTTATGAAAGCGTGGGGATTTGAGTATAAGGGAAATATCATTTGGGAAAAGGTGCGGAAAGATGGTGGCCCGGACGGACGGGGAGTCGGTTTCTATTTCCGTAATGTGACCGAAATTCTCCTTTTCGGGGTCAGGGGCGACAATTTTAGGACGCTGGCTCCAGCCCGTTCGCAAGTCAATCTCATTCGGACGCAAAAGCGTGAACACTCACGGAAGCCTGATGAGATTATCCTGATCATCGAAAGCTGTTCTCCGGGGCCATTTCTTGAGCTATTTGCTCGTGGTGACCGTGAAGGCTGGGATATGTGGGGAAACCAGGCGACCGCAGATTACGAGCCTACGTGGAGTACTTATAAAAACCACACCACGCAACAGGCGCACGCAGAATAAAATCAAAAAAGAGAAGCTGGATGAACTGCGCGAATGCAGTGCATCCAGCTTTTTAATTTTCAAGCGAAAGGATATAATGATTTTAAAGCAGCAAATGAAGCAAGGGCGAAGCAAATACGCACAAAAAGGTGTTGCATATTTTCGTTACATATGGTATACTATGTGTGGAAGCTTGGAGGTGATTATATGACGATGCTCGAAGGATTCAAGCCCTTCAATTTTAGTGAAGGCGTTCCGTATGTGTCGATCACAAATAACGGCATGACTTTCAACAAATCCGTTGTGATGAAGTTAGACTATCCGGAGCAAGTTGTCCTGCTGATCGACAATGAAACTCGGCGGATTGCAATTCAAGTTTGCACGCCTGATACGCCAAACGCCGCCTCTTTTTACAAAGAGAAAAAAAACAATGTGATCTCCGTCCGTTGGAATGGTCGTGACCTTTTGAATACTATCCAGGCCATGATGGGATGGGATTTATCAAAAGGGGGGTTCCGTATTGAAGGAACACTTTTGAAAGCGGATCATGCCATGCTGTTTGATCTCAATGCAGCAACAGAACTCAATTAGCTGGGTGTCTATCTGCCTCAAGGCAGAATGACATAAAGAAAAGGCCTATCTGAGTTGCCGCTCAGATAAGCCCTTGCTTGAAAAGTAAGCTCGGTCAAACCGTCTATACTTTCCTTGTACATTATAAGTATAACGATCGAGACTTCCTTTTGCAAGCAGATCCGGAACTTGCCCGGAAAAAATCTTGCTTGAGGAGGTGTTGCGCCTATGAGTAGTTCTCGTAACGAATCTGTAGAGTACATCTACACTGCGTTCATTACGCTCAAGAATGGCAAGCGTATCTACGCAAGTCAGTACGGACTGAAGGCGTTCTACATTCCTGTAAAACGCAGTAAGTAACTGCAACCTTAGCAAAGGATGTTGGCGGTTTCATCCTTTCATTTTTTGAAAGGATGATGAATTATGTCAAAAGGTAAAAATCAGCATGTCACTCCCCACCCCAATGGAGGCTGGCAAGTCAAAGGTGAAGGAAACGTACGTGCTACCGCTCGTACGCAAACCCAGGCGGAGGCTATTCAAATTGCTCGTGGCATCTCCCGGAATCAAGAATCGGAGTTGGTTATTCATAGGATGAATGGACAAATTCGAGAAAAAGATTCGCATGGGCACGATCCATTTCCACCCAAAGGTTGATTCGTATCTGTAACACAGCCACCGGATACTATCCACGAAAAAACGGAATGGATCGCTATCGGCGGCGATACCCATATGATAACAAACCGTCGTATGGGGCTGAAAATATGGAGAATACAAAGAATCAAAATACCGGGTATCACAGAATCTAAACGAAAACCGTTAGATTACAGGACCCGGCAAAGAGTGGGAATAAATTCATAGCTTGAAAAAAGCCTGTAAATACCATGGCTTAATAGTGACAAGTAGCTATTTTGTCCTGCGGTTGGGGCAGAGAACGGTGTGACCGTAAAGGTCACGCCGTTTTTCTGCGTTCAAGGGTAGATTCTGCGAGCGTTGCTTCAATTTCGAGCTTTAACCGTTCCTGCTCCGCTTCATAATCAGCAGTCATCTTCTTGTACTTTTCCTTGCTGATTTCACCGAGGGCGTAGTCCTCATAGAGCCGGGACATGACCACATCGAGAGTGGCAAGGGCCTGCTCCATGCGCTTCTGATCTTCCCGGATGTCCTGTTCCTGATCGGTGCGGCGGTAATGCAGCCACTCCTCGGACTTTGGGCAATGCACGCTCTGGGTGCTGGACCGGGACTATAACCTGCTGGGAAAGGCCCCTCAGGAAAAAATCGGTACATGGTTCCCCCAGCCGTATGCCATCACGGCAAACAGCATCTACTTCTGGCTCAACGGAAAGATCACCCACTATATTGACACCAGTGACCTGTCCAATTTGGAGCTCCTTCCGATGCCGGATACCAGCAACGCCAGAGTCCACGGCTAACTCATAGTTGACACCGGATAAATCCTTCTGCTATAATGGGTTTATCCGATATCGCCCGCCGCAGAAAGGAGATCTTTTTATGAAACGACGCCTTCTCCTCCCCTTGATGCTTCTGGCCCTCGCCCTCTCCCTCACCGCCTGCGCCTCCAAGCCCGCCGCCCCCACCGCCGCAGACTTTGAAGTCCAGCCAGGGGAATACCGGTATCAGGACAGCGACGGATTTTTCGTGGAGACGGAAAAGGGAAATTACTGCCTGGAGCCCCTGCTGGATTTCCTGGTCCGCTTCGCCGAGCCGGGCAGTCATGATTTTTATGTCTTGTGCAATAAGCCGGACTGCGGACATGGCAGCGATAACTGCAATGCATACGCGGGATTTGCCCTGGGCTATTTCAATCAGCATCTGTATGGGGTGCAGGACAACGGCACTGACTTTGTCCTGGTACGTATGAATATGGACGGGACAGGCCACATGGAAATTGCCCGACTCCCGGAGCAAAACGCCCTGGACGGGCGTAAGCAGCTGGGCGGCAGCTACTTCTTCGACAACGGCTATCTCATTTATCTGGCTATGCCCATCTCCTCGGGCGATCTCGATTATGCCATGGCCATTTATAAGATTCAGCTGGAGACCGGGGAAATCACCCGGCTATTTCAGGAGGACATTCCGGTGCATACGGATTGGCCGTCTGCCGGGGTGTCTATCAGCAACGGATACCTGTATTTTCCGATGTTCAACGGCGAGACTGGCAGCGTTACCTATGCGGAAGGCAATTTGGAAACCGGGCGCATCGAGCATGTTTTTGAAGATTGGAACCAATCGAACAGTCCGATGGTGAACTTTGACAATGTACTATACTACCACCGCGTCGGCGTGGGCCTGTGCGAATATGACAAGGCCACCGGCACGGAGACGGTGAAGGTCCCCACAGATTGCAGCCTGGCCCTGCCGCAGTACACCAAGGATTATATCATCGTTCGCACATCGGACGATGACGCGGATACACACCGCACCATCTACGCATATGACCGGAATTATCATCTGTTGGGGCAGATGGAGCTGGAGCCCTACGGAGTCAAGTTTCCGTCACTTCAGTATGTTACTGCAAATGCCATCTACTTCACCTCAGGCGGCAAGCTGGTTTCCTACATCGACCCCCACCACCTGGACCGTCTGGAGCTGATCCAGCTGGTGGACCCCACGGCAAGGAGCCACGGCTAACTCACAGTTGACACCGGATAAATCCATCTGCTATAATGGGTTTATCCGATATCGCCCGCCGCAGAAAGGAGTTCTTCTTATGAAACGACGCCTTCTCCCCTCGCTGCTTCTCGCCCTGGCCCTGGCCCTCACCGCCTGCGCCTCCAAACCCGCCGCCCCCACTGCCGCAGACTTTGAGGTCCAGCCGGGAGCATACCGGTATCAGGACATGGGCGACTTTTTTGTGGAGACGGAGCAGGGGCAGTATTACCTGGGCTGGGATCAAATCATCCGCTTCGCCGAGCCGGGCAGCCGGAGCTTCTACCCCCTGTGCAATAAGCCCAACTGCGGACATGGCAGCGATAACTGCAACGCATTTTTGGAGGTTGCCTTCGGGTATTACAACGGCCATCTTTACGGTGTCACGCTTCAGGATCAGTTTGAGCTGATCCAGATGGACATGGACGGCACCAACCACCGGGTCATCACCCAACTGCCCAAGCAGTATGATCTCAGTGGCGGTTCCAGCGGCGGCGGCAGCTACTTCTTTGACAACGGCTATCTCATCTTCCTGGCATTCCCCTCCACATCGAATCCGGACTATGCGCTGCCGGTTTACAAGATCCAGCTGGAAACCGGAGCGACCACCCGGCTGTTTCAGGAGGATATCCCCCTTCACACTGTCTGGCCAGCACTGGATGTTTCTGTCAGCAACGGGTACCTCTACTTTCCCCTGCCCCAGGCAAACGCCGAAAAGCGCGCCTATGCAGAGGGCAATTTGGAAACTGGGCGCATCGAGCGGGTATTTGAGGACTGGGATGAGATGAGCAGTCAGATCGTGAATCTGGATGGAGTGCTGCACTATTTTCGCGTCGGTGTAGGACTCTGTGAATATGACAAAACCACCAATCAGGAGTCCGTAAAATTTCCCATGGATGTCTACTGCGCAGAGGTAAGCTACACCAAGGACTATATCTTCATGCGCACCTCGGACTCCAAGGAATTCACGCAGCGCACCCTTTGGGCCCTGGACCGGGATTACCAGCTTCTGGGGAAGGTTGAGCAAGAACGGATAGGGCTATACTTCCCCTTCCTGGAATACACCACCGCCAATGCCATTTACTTCTCCGCCGACGGCGGGACCATCACCCACTACATCGACCCCCACCACCTGGACCGCCTGGAGCTGATCCAGCTGGTGGACCCCACGGCAAGGAGCCACGGCTAACTCACAGTTGACACCGGATAAATCCATCTGCTATAATGGGTTTATCCGATATCGCCCGCCGCAGAAAGGAGTTCTTCTTATGAAACGACGCCTTCTCCCCTCGCTGCTTCTCGCCCTGGCCCTGGCCCTCACCGCCTGCGCCTCCAAACCCGCCGCCCCCACTGCCGCAGACTTTGAGGTCCAGCCGGGAGCATACCGGTATCAGGACATGGGCGACTTTTTTGTGGAGACGGAGCAGGGGCAGTATTACCTGGGCTGGGATCAAATCATCCGCTTCGCCGAGCCGGGCAGCCGGAGCTTCTACCCCCTGTGCAATAAGCCCAACTGCGGACATGGCAGCGATAACTGCAACGCATTTTTGGAGGTTGCCTTCGGGTATTACAACGGCCATCTTTACGGTGTCACGCTTCAGGATCAGTTTGAGCTGATCCAGATGGACATGGACGGCACCAACCACCGGGTCATCACCCAACTGCCCAAGCAGTATGATCTCAGTGGCGGTTCCAGCGGCGGCGGCAGCTACTTCTTTGACAACGGCTATCTCATCTTCCTGGCATTCCCCTCCACATCGAACCCGGACTATGCGCTGCCGGTCTACAAGATCCAGCTGGAGACCGGGGAAACCACGCAGCTGTTTCAGGAGGATATCCCGCTCCACACGGACTGGCCAGCAGAAGGGGTATCCATCAGCAATGGGTACCTCTACTTTCCCCTGCCCCAGACATCCGAGGGCAAGCGCCCATATGCGGAAGGGAACCTGGAGACCGGGCGTATCGAGCGGGTATTTGAGGACTGGAAGCGGGAAAACAGTTTTATCGTAAACTTTGACAATGTGCTGTACTATCACCGCGCCGGAGTCGGCCTGTGTGAATACGACAAGGCCACCGGCAAGGAGACAGTGAAGGTTCCCATGGATGTATATTACGCTGATGTGTCCTACACCAAGGATTATATTTTCCTTCGGACGCGGGATTCTGCCGATTTCAATCATCAGTGCGTCCTGCTGGCATACGACAGGGACTATAATCTTCTGGGAAAGCTGGAACTGGAGAAGATCGGTTTGCGGTTCCCCTTCCTGGAATACACCACCGCCAATGCCATTTACCTCTCCGCCGACGGCGGGACCATCACCCACTACATCGACCCCCATCACCTGGACCGTCTGGAGCTGATCCAACTGGTGGACCACACGGCAAGGAGCCACGGATAATATGGAACTGACCATTCACGCCCTGTCCCATTCCTACGGGGACAAGAAAGCCCTGACAGGCTTTACCCACACCTTTGCCCCCGGCATCACAGCCCTGCTGGGCCCCAACGGCGCGGGGAAAAGCACCCTCATCCACCTGATCTGCGACCTGCTGCCCCGCCAGACGGGGACCATTGCCTTCGACGGGACGGATATTCTGTCCATGGGACCGGCGTTCCGGCAGGTGCTGGGCTTCATGCCCCAGAGCCAGGGGATGTACGACGACATGACCGCCTGGGAATTCCTGCTGTACATGGCCCAGCTGAAGGGGCTGAGGCCCCGGGCCGCCCGGGAGCAGCTTCGGGAGCTGCTGCAGGTGGTGAATCTGTGGGACGCGGCCCACCGCCGGGTCGGCGGCTTTTCCGGCGGCATGCGCCAGCGGGTGATGCTGGCCCAGGCCCTGCTGGGCGCGCCCAAGGTCCTGCTGCTGGATGAACCCACCGCCGGGCTGGACCCGGAGGAGCGGGTGCGCCTGCGGGAATATATCCGGCAGCTGGGCCGGGACAAAATCGTCCTTATCACCACCCACATCACCGGCGACGTGGAATCCATCGCCAGTGAAATTTTACTGCTGCACCATGGCGTCCTGCTGGCGGACGCCCCGGTGGAGGAATTTATCCGCGGCTGCGGCGCGGCCAACCTGGAGGACGCCTATATCCGGCGGCTGCACCCCCATGCGTGAGTGCAGGCGTGTTTTCTCCCGCAGGAGTCTGCTATGGCTGCTGGTGCTGATGGCGGCGGTGGTGTTTTTCCATCGGGTGGACCATCACAACGCCCCCGGCTTTGCCGCCGCCTATCGGCAGACCGCAGCTCAGCTGGCAGCCAGCCCGGACCCGTCCGCCGCCCTGTCTCAGATGGAGGCGGAGAGCCGCCGCTATATGACGGCCCTGCTCTGGCGCAGCACGGATGACCCGGACCTGCTGGAGCTATACCGGGACCAGGCCCGGCAAGTGCTGGGCGACGATTATGAGACAGCGGCCATGGCATATGATCTCAGTGACCAGGCCCAGGTGGAATTTACCGCCCGGCAGCAGGCCCAGCAGACCCTCCGGCAGCAGCTGGACTACCTGGCGTCGTATCCCGGATATCTGGATACCATCCACGAAAATGCCGCCAACATGCCCACCCTGTCCATTTTCATGGACAGCAGCGCCGGAAAATTCCATGCGGAAAACGTGAAGAAAACGGACCGGGACTTTCCCCGCAGCGCTGATGTGTCCCTGACCCTGACGGAGACTGCCGGACTGGAGAATTTCCTGCAGGACAGTGTGGTGTCCGTGTGCATCCTGCTGTGGATGCTGGTAACGGTGCTGCGGCTGACGGAGGAGCGCCGCAGCAGTCTGCGCTACCTGGTGTTTGGCAGCCCCCGAGGCCGGACTTGGCTGGCCCTGCGCCGGGTGGGGATTCTGGGCCTTTCCGCCGCCCTGGGCACAGCCTTTCTGATGCTGACGGGCCTTGTCACCGACAGTCTGCTGTACGGCGGGCTGGGTGACCTGTCCGCCGCCGCCCAGTCCAGCGAGATTTTTCAGAATTTCCCGTACCCGCTGACGCTCCGTCAGGTGCTTTGGGCGTATTACCTGCTAAAAACTCTTGGTATGTGGCTGATGGGACTGCTGCTGTGGCTGATTCTTCAGCTGATCCACCATTTACAGACGGCTATGGTGGCCGCCGCCGCATTTCTAGCGGCGGAATACAGTCTGTTCGCCTTTGTGCCGGACAGCTATGCCATCGTGGCCCTTCGGTATATCAACGTGTTTTCCTTCGTCGGTATGGAAAAAACGTTTCTGCACTATCTGAATATCAACCTGCTGGGTCGGGCGGTAAACGGAGCCATGCTGTGTACCGCCCTTCTGCCGGTGCTTTTGGTGCTGGCTGCGGCAGGAGCCGTGGTCTATGCCGGACATCACCGGCCCATAGCAGGAGCCAACCTGTTCCAGCGTCTGGCGGCCCGGCTGCGTCCCGTGTTTTCCCGGGCCTCCGGCCGGCTGACCCTGACGGGGTTCGAGTTCAAGAAAATCCTATGGTATCATAAGGGACTGCTGGTGCTGCTGGTCTTTGCCCTTTGGTGCTTCCGGGCAGCCGCAGCCCCCACGGCGGACGTGTCCCTGTACGACACAGATACCGCCGCCTTTCAGAATGAGTTCCAGGGCCCTGCCACGGAGGACACCCTCCGGGCCATCCGGGCCCGCATAGCGGAGGTGGAAGGCTGGCCGGAGTCCGAGATCCGCTCCGCCCAGCTGGCGGCCCTGTCCGCCGTGGAGGCCGAGGCCCTGGAAAAGCAGGATACCGGCCTGTGGGTGCTGAATCCGGCGCCCATGTTCACTCTGTGCGGCGGCGATGTGGGCGGCAGTCAGCGCATTCCGTCCATGGCGGCACTGCTGACGGTGGCACTGCTGACGGCAGGCACCTTCGCCGGAGAGCGGCAGCAGCGAATGCTGCCGCTGCTGCAGACCACGCCCCGGGGCCGCCGCCGGGAGCCTCGCTGCAAGCTGGCCCTGTCTGCCCTGCTGGCGGCGGCGGTGTGGTTGACTCTGACCCTGCGGCAGGTGTACCAGGTTTCGTCGTATTACGGCGGCCTGACGGCCCTGTCCGCCCCGCTGCGCAGTGTGACCTATTTTGCAGACCTGGCCGCAGACTGCACCGTGGGCCAGTGGCTGGCCGGATGCCTGCTGCTGCGGTTGCTGGTGCTGCTGGCTGCCGCCATGACCGGGTGCCTGCTGTCGAGCCTGTGCCGGACGGTGAACGCTGCCGTGGTGGTATGCTGCGCCGGCCTGGTGGGCCCGGCGGCCCTGGAGCTGGTGGGAGTGCGCGCGGCAGGCATCCTGTCCCTGGCCCGCCTGTGGACGCCTGTTACCTGCTCCTTGTTCGTCTATTTCATTCCCCTGGCTCTGCTGGTAGTCTGCCCCCTTCTGTGCGTGCGGCGCAGGCCCAGGGTCTGATCTGTATAATTCAAGCTGCCCTGCGTACAAAGCAGGGCAGCTTCAGCCTGTCCCACGCCACACTGTCATGGATGTTTCCGGCAGTTACCTCCACTCATTCTCTTCAATGGGCTTTTTCCCGAGCTTTTCCCGTTCCGCGTTGACTTTTCTGCGCAGCTGCCCGGAATAAACCTTGGCCGCCTTCGCAACTTGTTCCTTCTGGAGCTTTTTCTTATTCGCGCTGGCCTTGATGTGGGTGCCGTCAATGAAAAACGCGCTGGTGTCCAGCATTCTGTTATTCAATGCCTTAAGCATTGGGGGTAATCGCGAGAAGGAAACCTTAGATTGCAGTTCCAGGTTATAGTATACTATACACATTCCATATCACAAACATCAGCTATTGATAGCGTCTCCTGATAGCTTTTTGATAGCAGAAAGTCGGATACCACATAGGACTGGGATAATAGGTATCAAATAAAGTCAAATGCTCTATACAAAAAATTTTAGAGCGAGTTTCTACTTGGCGAGCAAGAGGAGGGCACCGATATGTTTGATTTTCTGCAAAAGGGAACAGAAATCAATACAACTCAAATCGTCGACGAAATTGAGGCGGCGGTATATGTTCATGTCAGACCGTATGGGTTCAAAAAGTATGGCAGAACGCTTCACCGCTTCGTCTCGGAAGATATTTCACAGGTGATTCATTTTCAAAGCGGTATGCCCGCGCACGGTATGGGCGGACTGCTGTGTGTAAATGTAGGCATTCGTATTCCGGAATGCTCCGATCGAGTTTTTCAGCCAAAAGCGGAAAAGAAAAAATACTATCATGATTATGACTGTACCATTCGTTCCCGCCTGGGAACAGTAAGCGGTAAACAGGAAACCTGGTATGACCTTCGCGGGAAAACGGACCGGATCACAAAGAATATCATGGACGAAATAGATCAGCATGTTTTACCGGCTTTTGAGGTTTTAAGCAGCCGGGAGGCCATTCTGCAGCACAGGAGGGAATATCCTCTGTTGGACAACATGTCGTCTCGTCTTATAGCCCTGGAAGAGTGCATGATATACGGACATCTCGGCAACATCGAAAAAGCAAAGCAGCTGTTTGAGAGCTATTATCAATCCGCAGTGGAGGATTACAATAACCGGGTGAAAAACGGACACAGACAATATCTGAAAAAAGGGGAACGAGTCGTTTTTATGGGCCAGGATATAACCGCTGAAAAAGACGGATATGTAACCTTATACGGAGCAAGTCACGGACATATTGATTACCTTGATGGATTAGCAGTCAATCTTGGCTTGCGATAAAGGTCGTTCCCGAATTGGATCATTCATCCCAGCGCTTGTCACTGCTGATAAGGGTTTGATAAGCATCCATCGTACAGCTGTGATAATCAACAATGGACTGACGGGGATCTGTCCTGCACAAATCCGATTGCACACCGCAGTCTTACTATTCGGGCATAATGTCTAAAAACCCATCCTGCTTTTGTGATATATTCCAATTCCTCCCAAATTGCAAAAAAGTGGTTGCAAAACGAACGCTGCGGTGTTGTATATGGTATAAGGTCGAAATATGGGACCAATGAGGAGGATGACCGTATGAAGGAGCCAGATAAAAATGTTTTATACATTTCGGACTACAGAATGCACGTAACTTCGCTAATGGCGGTAGCACTGTTCGTATATATTAACCACAAATACTTTACCGGCTTTTTCCGTGTTTTTCAGCCTCCTATACCCATAGCGATTGACTCCGTCACAGCTATTGGCATAATTGCTGTGACGGACGGAATGCTTTTTGCACATATTATTGCGCTCAGCCGAACATACATCGTGTCTACTAAGGGAATCACAGTCATTTTTCTCGGTATTTTTCGTCACCTTTACCCATGGGAAAAGTTCAAAGTAATAGATGTGTGCCCTGGGTTCGACGAGTGTGAAGGAGGAATTTTCATGTTGATGGTTTGCAGCACCATACCGATTCGGACGGTGGCTGGCGGAGCACTTCAGCTGGAAATGGCAATCTACCGTTGGCCTCACATATTATTTTTCTCCATGCTGTCCCTTGAAGAACGCATGTATTTTGATCGTCTGCGGCGAGGAGATGAGGCTTCGTGCAGTGAGGACTCTGATGACTGCTGAGATGGTGACTCGGAAATAGGGAAGGTGTTTGGCATACGAAAAGTATATCGCGCAGAGCTTCCGTTGACGGCTCCCATGTGGATGGTATCGGAGAAAATACAACCCCTTCCGCTATTGCGGATATGTCCATGATGAGTGCCGCCGCTGTGGCTGCAGTGATTTTCCTTGATCGCGATAAAGGACCCCCGGCCCAGCCGGAGGTCCTTTTGATTCACATGTACCGCACCACAATGCACACCATGGACACCGCCATCACCATGATGGTGGCCGGCGCGCAGTAGCGGCAATACTTGCCCCAGGTGACGGGATGACCGTTCTTGGCGGCCACGGACGTGCCCACCACATTGGCGGAGGCGCCGATAGGCGTGGCGCTGCCGCCCAGGTCCGTGCCCATGGACAGCGCCCAGGCCAGCACATGCAGGTCCACGCCCTGGGTCTGGGCCATGACCTGGATCACCGGCACCATGGTGGCGGCAAAGGGGATGTTGTCCACAAAGGCACTGGCCACGGCGGACACCCACAGGATGATGGCCACCATCACCACGGCCTTGCCGCCGCTGAGCCTGGCAATGCCGTCTGCCAGCACGGCCAGGCAGCCGGTGCGCTCCAGCCCGGCCACCACCACGAACAGGCCCGTGAAGAACAGCAGGGTCTTGTAGTCCACCCGGGCAAACAGTCCCGCAGCCGCCTTCCGGCCGCTGGTCAGCAGCGTCACCAGGCTCATCAAAGCCGCGGCGATGCACCCGATGGTGGCCACCGTCAGCTCCGTCTGGGCGTGGGTAATCAGCAGGACCACCACCACTAAGAAGGACGCTCCGCAGCCGTAGAACCCCGCCCGGTTGGTCACCGCCGACGCTGCGTCGGGGTACACCACGTCTGCCGGGCGATTCTTCTCGCTCTGGGCCAGGGGCTTCCGGAAGCACAGGAAGAAATACACCACCGTGAACACCAGACACACCGCCGCGATAACGCCGGTGTTGCCCAGGAAGTCGAAGAAGCTCAGCCCCAGGGAGGTGCCGATGATGATGTTGGGGGGGTCGCCGCACATAGTAGCCGAGCCGCCCAGGTTGGCGCAGAAAATCTCCGCCAGGATCATAGGCACCGGGTCAAAATACAGCGTCTTGGCCAGCTCCGCCGTCACGGCGGCCAGGAACAGGATCACGGTGATGCTGTCGATGAACATGGCCAGAAGCGCCGACATCACCATAAAGCAGATCAGCAGCGGCACCGTCCGGTAATGAACCAGCTTCGCGATTTTTAGGCACAGCCACTGAAAAATTCCCGCATGGCCCATGCCCTCCACCATCACCATCATACCGGCAATGAACACAATGGTGGACCAGTTGATGCCTGTATTGGACTCGGACGAGCCCAACCAGAAGCCCTTCTGGATAAAGCAGCTGAGGTTCAGCGTCTCCCAGATGGCCCCTCCGTCATGCATGCACAGGCCGAACACCAGTACCAGCACCAGAGCTCCGCTGCCCAGCGTTACCCACTGACGAGGAAACCGGTCCCAGATGATGAGGGCAAACATCACAACAAAAATGGCAACCGCCAAAATTTTCTCCATGATAGCTCCTCCCCTTTCTTCAGAAATGATCTTTGAACCGTATGGTTTTGTAGCCTCCCCACTCGGGAAAGTCAACCCCAGCGCCTTATACAGTTTCACAAAAATGTCACAACCGGAGTCCGTTTTTCTGCGAATTGCACGGAATTTGCATAGAATTAACAACGTATTCACACATTTTTACTTGGGCATTCCGGAGTCTGTACAAGTGCTTCCCACGTGTAAAGAGAGGCTGTCCCGGGCGGGAACAGCCTCTCTTTTATTTGACGTAAAACAAGTTTACTTGGCAGCCTTCTGAGCCTTGATGGACTCGATCAGTTCGGGCACGACCTTGAACAGGTCGCCCACGATACCGTAGTCAGCCACCTCGAAGATGGGAG
>OMGI01000242.1_pt1 | contig 43838 bp, 45 predicted proteins | sample 1645801 | NCBI WGS metagenome assembly OMGI01 (sample SAMN05578584, study PRJEB25193) | human gut metagenome | biome: Human Microbiome; feature: human-associated habitat; material: feces | host: Homo sapiens | place: USA:Birmingham
CCTGATGCCCTGAAAAGAGGGAAACCGCCGAAACGGTTTCTCCTCTTTTGATTAAGCATAGAAAGTTTTATGAAGAAATGAAAGAAAAAGCAAGAATAAAGCAGAGAAAGTTTGATAAAGAATGTTAAGAAGCAAAAATGCTTTAAAAAAATTCTCCAAAAACAAACTTATAACCAGGCGGTTATATTTGTAACCCTTTTCTTTGTTATAATAAACTCACAATTACAACAGGAGACGGTAAGGAGTGTATTGTTATGACAAAAATATTACAGGATATCACTATTGGAACAAATCTGAAAAGGATTCGTAAAGAAAGGCATATGACACAGGATGAGGTTTGCACAAAGCTCAATTTGATGGGCAGTCCGATGTACCGCTCAAGCTATTCAAAAATAGAAAATGGCACGCGCAATATATTTGTCAGCGATTTAATCGCCCTAACAGAAATTTTTAAGGTGGACTTCAACGAGTTCTTAAAAGGAATGGCTCCTGTAAAAAACAGCTCCGATTACTAGTAATGATGCTTACACCCGTATAAATATATATAAAAGAACAGCCGCCGGGTAAAAAACCTGGCGGCTGTTTTTGTGTTAGGCTATTAGCCGATAAACATCTGCGTCCAGTAGCTGCCGGAGGAAACATAACCTACGCCAATCTGCGTAAACGAAGTGTTCAGAATATTCGCGCGGTGCCCGCTTGAATTCATCCAGCCGTCAACGACTGCCTGCGGTGTGCGGTAGCCATACGCGATGTTCTCGCCGTAGCTGCGGTAGGAAATACCGAAGTCGCGTATCATTTTGCCTGGGGAACCGTACGTTGGGCTGTTATGCGCAAAGTAACGGTTGTCCTTCATATCCTGCGACTTGTAGCGCGCCACGCGGGAGAGCTCCCAATTCATGGACAGAGCCTTTAAGCCCCTGGATGTGCGCTCCTTGTTTACAAGGCGGACAACCTCTTCCTCAAAGCTCAGGACAGAGGAGTCAAGGGACGGGATATTGAGCACCTGCCCGGGGTAAATCAAATCGGGATTAGATACCTGCGGGTTCGCGCCGATAATCTCGCTGACGCCGATTTCGTACTTTACGGCGATTTTCCACATGGAATCGCCCTTTTGCACCGTGTAGGTGCTAGATGACGCAGCGCTTACGGGTACGGCGGCAATTGTAAGGATTAGCGCCGCGGCTGTAAGCGTGCTGAAAAGTTTTCTTGATAATTTCATAACTGATACCTCCTGCAAACAGGATAACAAAAAAGCGGGACGCAATGCAAATGTAAGTGTTGGATGGAGGATTCTGCAAAAGAAAGTTCAGAGATAATGGGATTTGTTAAAGTGCTTGTCCGGGTAATCGGACAGGCGTTCTGCTTGGCCGTTTTTTTGCATACAAATGCCTATGGAACGTTTGGATAAAGGACGGTCGTTTGATATGCTGCTTGTTACCCATATTTTTTTGTTTGTTTTCGGGCTTGCCCTTTTTATGTTTGGCATGAAATGTATGACCCGTGCACTTGAAAAGCATACGGGGGACAGGCTTAGGAATTCGCTCGCGCGCCTGACCTCCAGCAGCTTTAAGGGGTTGTGCCTTGGCGCTGGCGTAACGGCGGTCATCCAGTCCAGCTCCGCCGTGACCGTTATGCTAGTGGGGCTTGTAAACGCCGGTATATTGACACTCAGGGAAACAGTCGGCGTTATCATGGGCGCAAACATCGGTACGACAGCCACCTCATGGATTTTGAGCCTTGTGGGAATGAAGGGCAGGGGCCTGCTTTCCATCCTTGTGAATTCCTATACAATTGCCGCGGCAAGCGCACTGTGCGGCCTGTTGCTTTATTTTTTCCCAAAACGGAAAAAGAAGGGCTTAGCCGCCTGCTGCTTCGGCTTCGCCCTCCTGATGTGCGGTATGGAGCTGATGGGCTATTCCCTTTCACCCTTGCGCGATGTCCCTCAGACGGCGCAGGTGCTCACGCTTTTTTCAAACCCCTTCTACGGGCTGCTTGCGGGTACGGCGGTCACTGCCGTTTTGCAGAGCTCCTCGGCCTCTGTCGGGCTTTTGCAGGCGCTGTCGCTTACGGGGACGGTACCCTTTGCGAGCGCTGTCCCTATTGTAATGGGGCAGAACATCGGCACGTGCGTCACGGCGCTCATTTCCTGCATCGGGACGAACAAAAACGCCAAACGCACCGCGTTTATCCATTTATATTTCAATATCATCGGCGCGCTGTTCTGGCTCGCGGCGTTTTACGGGTGCGATATTTTTATGCGTTTTTCCTTTATGGACCAAAGCGCCTCGCCTGAGATGATTGCGCTCATCCACACGGTGTTCAATATCCTGTGCACCGCGCTGCTGTTCCCGTTTTCCGGCTTGCTTGTGCGCCTTGCAAAGGGTACGGTGCGCTAGGCTACATCCCGACTATCTCCACATTGTATTTTTTGAACCAGTAGTCCATCTCTACAATATAGGCGAGAATCTGCGGCGCGCGCATGAGCTGCCCGTACCACGGGGAGGAAATTTCCTCCGGATGATTGATAATTTCCATCACGCCGCTTTCATCAAGGAACCCGCGCAGTACGGAGCTTTTGTCCTTGAGCACCTTCTTCGCGCCCTCGCTGCACAGCTTCATATAGATAGGGTTATGGGTTTTGGGATATGGGCTCTTTTTGCGCCAGGTGATTTCATAGGGGAGGCCGCTGTCCATAGCGGTGCGCAGGATGCCCTTTTCCCTGCCATGCAGGGCCTTTAGGCTCCACGGCATGTTGTAGGCGTATTCCACAAGCCGCCAGTCGCAAAACGGCACCCTGACCTCCAGCCCGCTGTACATGGACATCCTGTCCTTGCGGTCTAAAAGCCCCTGCATGAACCAGTTGAAATTGAGCATGAACATTTCCTTCATGCGCGCTTCGAGCGGGTCCTCATTTGGGAGCTTGTCGGTTTTGTTTACCGTGTCCATATAACGGCTGTGCACGTACGCTTCGCCCTTTGGCAGTAGCCCCTTTTTCAGCACGCTGCGGCGGATGTCAAGGCTGCGTGACCACGGGAAGCATTCCTCAAACAAAATATCACGGTTGTGGTACCACGGATAGCCGCCAAACAGCTCGTCGGCGCATTCGCCGGAGAGCGCGACGGTGAAATCCTCCTTAACTGCCTGGCAGAACAGCAGAAGGGAAGAATCCACGTCTACCATGGCTGGCAGGTCGCGCGCCTCCACAGCGGGGATGAGCGCGTCGTAGAGCCTCTGGTTGTCTAAAATGACCTGCCTGTGGTCTGAGCCGATTGCTTCCGCCATCAGCGAGATATAGTCGCTGTCGGCGTTTGGCTGGAACAGGCTCTTTTCAAAATATTTCGCGTTGTCGGCGTAATCGACGGAATAGGTGGTGAGCTGCCCGAGCCCCTTTTCTTTATAGTAATCCGCGGCTACCTTGGAGATGATGCTCGAATCGAGCCCGCCGGACAGGAAGCAGCACAGCGGCACGTCGGATACGAGCTGCCTGCGGATGGAATCCTTCAGTAAAAACCGCGTGGCTTCAATGGTCTGCGCCTCGCTGTCGGTGTGCTCGCGCGCCTTAAGGGTAAAGTAACGGCGTTTTTGCAGCGCCCCATTTTCATAAACGGCGCATTCGCCCGGCAGCAGCTCCTTAACGCCGCGCAGTACACCCAGGCCGCCGCTCCTGCCCGGGCCGACAAAGAAGATTTCGTTTAGGCCCTCCTCGTCAATCTGCGGCTTTAATAGCGGGTTTGCAAGCAGCGCCTTGATTTCGGAGCCGAACAGCAGCCCGTTTTTGTAGGTGTAATAGAAAAACGGCTTGACCCCGATGCGGTCCCTCGCCATAAACAGCCGGCGGTTGCTTTCGTCCCATACGGCAAAGGCAAAAATGCCGTTGAGCTTTTCTACACAGCATTCGCCCCATGCGATATAGGAGTTCAGCAGCACCTCTGTATCGGAGTGGCCTTCAAAGGTATAGCCGAGCGCTTTAAGCTCCGCGCGTAAATCCTCCGTATTGTAAAGCTCCCCGTTATATACGAGGGTAAACCGCCCGCCCGCGCCTTTTACCGTCATCGGCTGTTTTCCGTTTTCCGGGTCGATAACGATAAGCCTGCGGTGTATCAGGCACACGCCCTGCTCCCGGTTTAAGTACACGCCGTCCTCGTCGGGGCCGCGGCGGACAAGCGTCTTCGACATCGCGTCGATTACGCCTGCCTTTTCGCTTAAATCCTCGTATCGGTCGAGCCATCCGGCAATTCCACACATAAGCATTCCACCTTACTGTCAAAAGTTAGGATTCCCCGCCAGCGGAGGTTTGATACCGCGAACAGGGGACGGGTTCTATGATAATACAATTCCGCGGCTATTATATTATGCGCTTCTGTTTCTTTTGGTACCTCTGGTAGGAGAAAAGGAAGCAGAAGCACATGACAATCAGCGCGATGCTTCCCGCGATTGTTGAGGAGGACGCGGCGCTTACGCTCTTTTGTACGTTGGAAAAAGCGTCCGCGACCGGCTCGGGATGGTAAAAGAGAAGGATACCATACGTGATGCCCGCGCAAAGCGCGCCCTGCAGCACGCGGAACAGTGTAAACAGCAGCCGTTTGACGGGCAGCTCCCCGACGGCGGAATACACCTGGAAATGCACGCACAGCCCGCCCCAGCCGATTGCAAAGGCCATCAGCTCGTAGGAAGCGCCCGCGTTTGCCGCCCTGTTGCAGCCGCCTGTAACCTCAAACAGGATAGGCAGGATAGAGGAGGCCGCCGCCTTGCTTACGCCGCAGCCCGTCAGCAGGTTTTCAAACATCGACTGCGCGCCGCCGCTTTGCAGGATTCCCATTAAAGAGGAAAACAGCACGACCATGCCGCAGAGGTTGAGCATCCCGAGCACGCCGTCCGCGCACGACTGTACAAAGGCGCTTGCAAGCGGCATCGGCTTTACTTTATCCGGCATGTTCTGTTTATATGTATCGTTCTTACAGAGAAAGCGCGACGCAAAGCCGAGGATAAGCTGCGTTACCGCCTGCGCCGCAAACAGTATGATGCCCATCGTGACGTCGTGCAGAAGCGAGCAGCCCACCGCGAAAATAACAAACGCCGGTCCCGCGCCGACGGCGAAGCAGAGCATGCGCGCGCCCTCCTCCCGCGTGATAAGGCCCCGGTCAAGCAGGGTGCGGATACCGCGCGCCCCAACCGGGTAGCCGCCGAACATACTAAGCAGGATTGTTACGCCGGCACTCCCGGGCAGGCGGAAAAAGCTTTTCGTTACGGGCGCTAAAAAACGCGATAAAATTCCTGAAATGCCGCAGTTGACGACAAACGAGGATAAAACCATAAAAGGGAACAGGGAGGGGATTAAAATCTGCGCGCAAAACAGCAGCCCCTCGTACGCGCCCTGTGTCATAACTACCACCGCCAAAGCATAATTTTAAACAGCCGTACCTGTTAAGTTTATGAACCGGGCGGCCAACCTTATGCAGAAACGTGGTGGAAATATGGCAAAGTCCAGACAAAAGGACGACGGCTGCGGGCCCCAGCAAAAGCCGAAGCTGCTGAGCGTGCCGCAGCAATTGATGCCGAATATGCCATATATAGAGCTCAAGGGGAACAGGGAGGCGCTCATAGAGGGCTGCAAGGGCATACTGGAATATGACACACAGGTTATCCGCGTCAACGCGGGGGGATTGGTTATCTCGTTTTGCGGCAGGGGGCTCAATATCAAATGCCTGACTGCCTCCTCGCTGATTGTTGAGGGGTATATTACTTCGGTCGAGTTTGTCCGTTAAGGGGAGTCGGTTGCATGTTTGTTTTAAATATCCTGCGGTGGCTGCGCGGCTATGTGGGCTTTGAGGCGCAGGGCGCGTTCCCGGAACGCTTTTTAAACCTGACGCTGCGTGAGGACATCCCGCTTTGGGAGCCGGTCGGGGAAAAGGGAAAGCTGCGGGCGAAAACGGCGGTCAGCAATTATAAGGAAATCCGGCCTGTTGCCAGGCGCGCGGGTGTAAAGCTGCGCGTAACCAAAAAGAAGGGCCTTCCGTTTATTATATACCGCAACAAAAAACGCGTTGGCCTGGTGGCGGGAATCGCCGTCTTTTTTATTTTAATCCAGATTATGTCGTCGTTTATCTGGAGTGTGGAAATATCGGGGCTTGACCACCTTAGCGAAACGGATGTGCGCACAGCCCTTGCGGACAACGGCCTTTCGACAGGCGTGTTTAAAAGCAGCTTCGATATTGACCGCCTGGAGCGCGACGCAACGCTGCAAATCGGGCAGGTCGGCTGGCTTTCCGTCAATATCATCGGTACGACGGCATATGTGGAGCTTTCCGAAAGCTACAAGCGCCCTGAAATCGTACCCGACGACCAGCCGTGCAACATCAAGGCAGCCTGCGACGGGCAGATTTTGCGCATGGATATCGCAAAGGGCGCGGCCGCGGTCAAGACGGGCGACGGTGTGGTTAAGGGCCAGCTGCTTATAAGCGGCGTCATGGAAGACAGCCTGGGGCAGTCGACCCTATGGCACAGCGAAGCAAAGGTTTACGCGCAGACGCAGCACATCCAAAGGGTAGAGGTACCGTTTGAGCGCACGCAGCTGCTGCCGACAGGCGAATCGGTCACGCGGCGGCAGGGCAGGCTCCTGAATATCCGCTTCCCGCTCGATTTCCACTTCGTCCCGCAGGGAACCTATTATAAGCAGGCGCGCCTTGACAACTATACCATCAACGGCAACGGGCTGCCGTTTGATATTTATACGGAGCATTGGTACGAATACCGCGAACAGCGGCAGGCGCTCACGCAGAAGCAGGCGGAGCAAAGCGCCATGGCACAGCTTTCGCTTTACGAGGCGTTTGGCCTTGCGAATGCGGAAATCAAAGACAGGCAGATTAAAAAAACGGTTACAAAAAAGAGCCTCACGCTTGAGGCCGCATATACATGCGTTGAGGATATCGGCTACCAGACGCCCATCGGAATAGATTCCGGGCAATAACAGAAAAAGACCGTTCTATTTCAGATGGGAATAGAACGGTCTTTTTATCAAAAGCTCAGCAGAAAACCGGCTGAAGCTGTTTTTCTTCCAATGCAAGCGTCAGCGTATCCTCCAGCTTGTCGAAATGCGCAACCAGGGAATTGGGCTTTTTTTCCGGGTCGTCCTGCGACAGAGGCGTAAAGAAAATATGCTTGGTGTTAAGCGCTTTGCCGATGTTCTGCGCGGACGCGCCGAGCGCGTCGTTGCTTGCGAGCGTTATGACGACCGGGCGGCCGATACGCAAATGCGACTTGACCGCCATGGTTACGGGTGTGTCTGTAATGCCGTTTGTGATTTTTGCGAGCGTGTTGCCCGTACAGGGCGTTACGACGATGACGTCGCACATTTTTTTCGGGCCAATCGGCTCGGCGGCGGGGATGGTGTGGATGATACCCCGCCCGCAGATTTCCTCGACGCGCCTGTTGATTTCTTCCGCCTTGCCAAAGCGCGTGTCTGTCGTGTATGCGTTAAACGACATAATGGGTATAATATCAAATCCGGCTTCTTTTAGCCTCTCCATTTCCGTGAGCGCGTTGGAGAAGGTGCAGAATGAGCCGCACATTGCAAAACCTATCGTGGCTTTCCTCACTGTTTAAGCCTCCTCGAGCATATTGAATATGGTATTTTTAATAATTTCTCCCGATGATTTCGGGGCGACCTTTCCGGGCAGGGAAAGCGCGTGAACCGCGTCGATGCCCATGCGCTTGGCGCTGTCGAAATCGACGCCGCCCGGCATGGACGCTAGGTCGATGACCACGGAATCAAGCGCGATGTGCGCGAGCGCGTGGGAGTCGAGTATCATGGCGGGTACGGTGTTAAAAATGATGTCGTACTGCCCGCTCTCGCTCAGGTCTCTCATATCGACAGGCCGGCAGCCGTTGAGGCTGGCCCACGCAAGGTCCTGCTTTTTCCTTGCCGCGACGCTGACGTGCGCGCCCAGGCCCTTTAATATATTGGTTAAAACCTTCGAAATGCGCCCATAGCCCGTTACCAGGCAGTTGGCGCCGTTGATTGTACCGGGATATTCCTTCATGGCGATTTCCACAGCGCCCTCAGACGTTGCGACCGCGTTTAAAACATTGAATTCTTCCCGGTCGAAATAGTCGAACAGGAAAATATCGTTCCAGAGCTTGCTCGACTTGACGAGCTTTTCCTTCATGCCGCAGTAGACGCGCTTGCCCTGCATCATACGGGCGAACGAATCGTCGAGCGGTATTTTCTCCTTAGCAAACGGAGCGTTTAAGGTTTTTCCGTCTTTCGTCACGGGCAGGGGCAGAATAATGACCTCGCTGCAAAGCGCGCATTCCTGCGGCGTCACAATCCCGTCGACATGCCCCAAAAGCTGCTCAATCCGGTCAAACCCGCTTAACAGGACGGTATAGCCGTCCTCGCAGATTGCCCGGGCAGCGGAAAGCTGGCGTTTGTCACCACCTATAATCCCAAAGCTGTTTATATGAATCACAATCGTTACCCCCATAACGTGTATCGGTAGAGAAAAGTCAATTTATCTCTGACAACATATAATATGGGGATGCGCCCTTTAAAGTGAATATGTAAAACGCACACGCAAAAAGGCCTGGGCCCTTGCGTGTGCGTTCTTTTGTTTCAGCGTAAAGCTTTACTGCCGTTTATTTAGCAGCAGCTGCTTTTTACCTCGAAGGATTCGCAGTCGGTGCACTGGTTCACAGTCGGGTTTTCCTCGTGTGTGCCCACCTTAATGCAGTCGAGGGAGCAGTAATCCTCATGATTGTTGTGGTACTTGCACTGCTGAACGGAACATTTAATGCTCTTGTTTGCAAAGCTGTTGTCCATGCTTTTCCATTCCTTTCCTTTTGTACTGTACTTTCACGTACTTGATTTTGTTTGTTCAGAGACGGAAGAACCGTCATGTTTATTGTAAGCGTTTACGTTTTTTTTATACGGCACAGAATTTGCTATCCGGCATAGACTGCATTGAGGTGGTTTTATGCTTTACATAATTCGTGATATCGTTTTTATCATTTTGGCGATAATCGGCCTGGTGCAGATTGCAAGGTCGGTCGTTCTGTTTTTCATGCGTTCAAAAAAAGACGGGGACGTGATTATGGTCGTACCGATTCGCGGGCACGATGAAGAGGCGGAAATCGTCCTGCGCCACGCGGCGGCGCGCGTCAAATGGGCCGGCGGAGGCCGGTTTAAAAAGGTCGTCTGCCTCGACTGTGGGATGGACGACGAAACGAAAAAAATCTGCGATACGGTTTGCAGTGATTATGATTTCATGGAGATGAAGGAATCCCCGGAAAAGTAAATCTTTTCAAAAAAACCAGATAAATTTGAATTTCCCCTGTTATGGAACGTCCCTTTATGGTATAATAATTTATTGTTATCAAACCATTATGAACCAAAGTTGGGACGGTCCGGTATGAGAATGTTTTTTGTCATTTTGATTTGTAAGCTTTTGAAATTTATAGGAGGCGTTCTGGGGCGCGGCAGCAGCCTGCCCGGCCAGATCGCCTTAAAGCTTTATCCAAATATTTTAAGCAAGGTAAAGCTCCCGGAATATGTGATTGCGGTTACAGGAAGCAACGGCAAAACCTCCACGGTGGAGATGATTGCACATATCTTAAAAGCGGGCGGCAAGCGCGTCGCCTGGAATAAAGAGGGCTCCAACCAGATAGAGGGCGTGGCGACGCTTATTTTATCCTCCTGTTCGCTGCTCGGGAAAATGAAGGAGGATATCCTCTTAATCGAATCGGACGAGCGCTACGCGCGCTATACCTTCCAGTATTTTGCCCCGACCCATTATGTAATAACCAACCTGTACCGCGACCAGCTTACGAGAAACGGCCATCCGGAATGGGTGTTCGATGCGCTGAAACACAGTATCCGCGACGAAACGCAGCTTGTTTTGAACGCGGACGACCCGCTCGTTTCGCTGTTCGGCTATAACAGGGAAAATACCGTCTGGTTCGGCGTCGACCGCTACAGCGGTTCCTCCGATAAACCGACGGGCGTTTACAACGACGGGATGTTCTGCCCCAACTGCAAGGAAAAGATGGAGTATGATTACTGCCATTTCGGCGATTTGGGCAGCTACCATTGTACGCGCTGCGGGCATAAAAAGAACCAAACAAGCTATACGGTCACGCAGGTCGACTTGGAAAAGGGCGCGGTCACCATTGACGGCGTGCATAAAATTTCGATTTCGCTGCACAGCATGTATAACGTCTACAATATCCTTGCGGCCTATGCGGTGTGTTCGATTGCCGGCGTGAAAAGCGCGACGATTGTCAACAGCATCAATAATTATGTCCTGCAAAACGGCAGGGTAGTCAACTTTAAAATTGGCGCGCACAGCGGTGTGCTGCTCGCCTCCAAGCATGAAAACTCCGTTTCCTACGACCAGTCCTTAAAGCTTGCTGCGGCGTCGAAGGGGCCGAGCGCCGTGCTGGTTATCGTGGACTCCATCAGCCGGAAATATTTTACGAGTGAAACCTCGTGGCTTTGGGACATCAACTTTGACCTTTTGAAGGGCGATAATATCTCTTCCGTCATATTAAGCGGAAAATACGCGAACGATTTAGCCGCGCGTTTTTCGTATTCCGAGGTGGAAAACGCTAAGCTGTACGTTGTGGAGGATATCGGCGAGGCGGTCGGCTACTTAAAGGACAACGGCGACGAATATATTTATGTGATTACCTGTTTCGCAGACAAGGATAAGCTGCTGTCGAAGGTGAACATCATATAACCGGCGCAAAAGGGAGGACAACAAAATGGAGCTTAAGCTGCTGCATTTATATCATAACCTGATGAACCTTTATGGCGAGTACGGCAACATCAAAGCGCTTACGCGCCATTTGGAGGACCAGGGGGCCAAGGTGCATTTAACAGAAACAGACACGGCCGACGGCGTTTGCCTTGCCGATTTTGATTTTATCTATATCGGCAGCGGCACGGAAAAAAACCAGAAAAAGGCGCTCAACGACTTGATGTTCAGCAGGGACGCCTTTTTAAGCGCCGCAAACGGCGGCACGGTCATGCTGCTGACGGGCAACGCCTTTGAGCTGCTTGGGCAGAGTGTCACAGACGCTGTGGGAAAGAAGTATTCCGCCCTCGGCTTTGCGCCCTTTACCGTCACGGAGCAAAATAAAAAACGGCTGACAGGCGACTGTATCTGCGCGTGCTCTTTCTTAAAGAAACCGCTTGTCGGGTTTATCAATAAATGCAGTGAAATCAAGGGCGTGGAGGACGCGCTTTTTACCGTGAAGCTCGGCCTGTCAAACACCGAAGGGCAGCAGGCGGAGGGCTTTCACCAGAACAATGTGTACGGTACGCACCTGGTAGGCCCCGTGCTTGTGAAAAACCCGCATTTTATGGATTATATAGTAACCCTTATCTGTACGCGCAGGGACGAGGGCTTCCAGCTTACCCGCGCGGAATATAAATATGAGAGCAGGGCATACGATGTGACGCTCAGGGCGCTTACCGCCCGAATGGAAAAGAGCAATTGACCGGAGGAAGCATGGACAGAAATCAACTGCTGGAAATGACCGGCGAGGTGGAAGACGTAATCTTCCGCAATGAGGAAAACGGCTATACGGTACTGACAGTCGGCTGCGGCGGCGAAGAGGTCACCGCTGTCGGCATTTTGCCGCTTGTAAGCGCGGGGGAGGAGCTGCATTTAATCGGGCGCTTCAAAAGCCACGCAAATTACGGCGAGCAGTTTTCCGTGGAAGCCTACGAACGCTCCATGCCGTCGAGCGCGTCCGCTATTTTAAAATACCTTTCGTCAGGAGCGGTCAAAGGAATCGGCCCGGCGACTGCGCGGCGCTTAGTCGAAGCGTTTGGGGACCACACGCTCGAGGTCATGGAAAACGAGCCGGAGCGCTTGTCAAAAATAAAGGGGATTACCCCTGCGAAGGCGAAACAGATGAGCGCGGAGCTCCAGGAGGTTTACGGCATACGGGAGCTGATGGTGCAGCTGCAAAAATACGGCGTAACGCCGCAGGCGGCGGTGAAAATCTGGAAGCTTTACGGGCAGCGCGCAATCGATGTAATAGAAGAGAACCCATACATACTTTGTACGGAGGGCTTGGATATCCCGTTTGAACAGGCGGATGCCGTAGCGGCTGCGCAGGAGCGCCCGTTTGACGACCGGTGCCGCGTGCGCGCGGGCTTGCAGCATATCCTCGGCCACAACAGGCAAAACGGGCATACATGCCTGCCGAAGGACAAGCTTTCCGCTGCCTGCGTGAGCTTTTTATCCGTTACGCAGGAGCAGGCGGAGGAAGCGCTTGAGGAAATGCTCACCGACGGTACGCTTGTATGCGATACCTGCGGGGAACGCGAATTTATCTTTACGCCGCAGATGCACCGCTGCGAAACGTATATCGCCGCGCGTATGCTGATGCTGCTGCGCTTTCCCGCGCAGAAAATCGAGCATATTGAAGAAGAAATCGATTTGATTGAGCGCCAGGAGGGAATCGCCTACGCGCAGATGCAGAAGCTTGCCATCAGCGAGGCGCTCTCAGGCGGCCTGCTCATACTGACAGGCGGCCCTGGAACGGGAAAAACGACGACGCTCAACGCCATTATACAAATCCTCAAAAAGAACGGGGAAAAGGTGTTCCTTGCCGCTCCAACGGGAAGGGCCGCCCAGCGCATGTCGGAGGTAACCGGCTGCGAAGCGAAAACGCTCCACCGGCTGCTTGAGGTCATGTGGGACAGCCACGACCGCCCTGTTTTCCAGCGCAATGAAAAGAACCTGCTCAACTGCGACGCTTTGATTATCGACGAGCTTTCCATGGTTGATTCCCAGCTGTTCGACAGCGTCATGCGCGCGCTGCCGATGGGCTGCCGGCTGATACTCGTCGGCGACTGCGACCAGCTTCCGTCCGTCGGCGCGGGCAACGTGCTTGCTGATTTAATCGGCTCCGGAATCATGCCGGTCATCCAGCTGACGGAAATTTTCCGCCAGTCGATGAAAAGCCTGATTGTCACAAACGCGCACAGCATCGTGCGCGGCGAAATGCCGGTGCTCACAAGAAAGGACAACGACTTTTTCTTCCTGCGCTGTATGGGCAGGGATACGATTTCAAATACCATCGTTGAGCTGTGCAAAACGCGTTTGCCGAACACCTACGGCTATTCCCCGCTCAATGACATCCAGGTGCTTTCCCCCGGCAGGAAGGGCGTGCTCGGCTCAAACGAGCTCAACCAAAAGCTGCAGGCGGCGCTGAACCCGCCGTCCCCGCAGAAAAAGGAGCTTTCGGTCAACGGCCTGACCCTGCGCGAGGGGGATAAGGTCATGCAGGCGCGCAACAATTACGACATACTCTGGTCGCGCGACAACGGCGATAACGGCGACGGCGTATTTAACGGGGACGTCGGCGTACTTTCAGAAATTGGGCGCGGCGGGCAGACCATGAAGGTGCGCTTTGACGACAAGACCGCCGTTTATGATATGGACAGCGCGCTCGATTTGGAGCTCGCGTACGCGGCGACCGTCCATAAAAGCCAGGGCAATGAATTTAACGCCGTCGTGATGCCTATGTACCAGGGACCGGCGCAGCTTTACTACCGCAACCTGCTCTATACGGCGGTAACAAGGGCAAAAAAGCTTTTGATTCTCGTAGGAAACGAAGCGGTTGTCGAGCGGATGGTTCAAAATAACCGCCGGACGCTGCGCTATTCCGGCCTGAAATACTTTTTGCTGCGAGATTAACGAATTGTATTTTTTATGATAAAAATTACTTTAAGTATATATAATTGAGTAACAACAAAAAGTTAAATTTTATAAAAATATACCATTTGTATTTATTTTTTCTATTTAAATACATTAAGTGATTTTTTAAATTTTTATACAAAGGGTAATTAAATGAAGCTGACAGAACTTTTTTTCCCTCCGCGCTGCCCGTTTTGCGGCGCGGTCATCAAGCCGGAGGAGCTGGCCTGTGCGGACTGTTTCGCATTGTTTCCAAAGGAACCCTTTGTCCGCAGGCTCTTTGGCGAAACCTGCGTCGCGCCGTTTCGTTACGACGGGCTTTTCCGCAAAGCGGTCATCCGGTTTAAGTTTTACGGAAAGCGGCAGTACGCCGGGCGGCTTGCGCGCGCGGTTTTTGGGGCGTTGAAAAGGGAATACCCCGATACTGTGTTTAACGCTGTCACCTGCGTCCCGCTTTCCAGAAAACGAAGGCGGGAGCGCGGGTACAACCAGTCGGAGCTGCTTGCAAAGGAGCTGGCAAGGCTGCTTTGCGTCCCTTACCTGCCATTGCTGCAAAAGGAAAAAGACAACCTCCCGCAGCATTCCCTGCCTAAGGGAATGCGCTGTGAAAATGTACGCGGCGTTTATACGTTTTGCGGAAAAAAACAGGATGTTTCGGGCAGGACAATCCTGCTTGTAGACGATATCGTCACGACGGGGAACACATTGCACGAATGCAGCCGTCTCTTAAAGCGCGCCGGTGTGGCAAGCACCGTATGCGCGGCGGTTGCTTCGGTAGAATAGAATGGAAAGCGGTGCTTTTATGGACCTTGATTGTGGGTTTGTACGGGGAGAAAAATGGTTTCGGTACAGGGCGGGCGCAATTATTATAGAAAACGGCTGCATCCTCGTTGCCCGAAACGAAATGGACAATTATTATTATTCCATCGGCGGGGGAGTCCATCTGGGGGAAACGGCTGAGGATGCTGTAAAGCGTGAAGTGCTGGAAGAAACGGGCGTTGCGTACGAGATTGACAGGCTCGCGTTTATCCACGAAAATTTTTTTGACGGCTCAGATTCGCTCGATGGCCTTGACTGCCACGAAATTTCTTTTTATTTCCTGATGAAGCCAAGGGGTACGCAGGAGCTTCACAGCCACAGCTTTACGGATAAGGGCGTGCCGGAGCTTATGCACTGGATTCCGCTTGAGGAGCTGCAAAATTATAAAGCGTTCCCCACGTTTTTTAAGGAAAAGCTGATGAATTTGAGCAATACGGTCGAGCATGTCGTTACCAATGAAAAGGCATAAAAACAGCCGGGAAGCATCGCTTCCCGGCACTTTTCTTTACCGGCCTGGTTTTTATAACCAGGGCTTTATTTTTGTATGCCGTACTGCGCCTGCTTTTCGAGCTGTTCCTCAATGCGCAGCAGGCGGTTATACTTCGCGGTGCGGTCTGTCCGGCACGGCGCGCCCGTTTTAATCTGGCCCGCGTTCACCGCGACGGCAAGGTCGGCAATCGTGGTGTCCTCCGTCTCTCCGCTGCGGTGGGAGATAACGGTTGTGTAGGACGCGCGCTTTGCCGTCTCAATGGCGGCAAGCGTTTCCGTCAGCGTGCCGATTTGGTTGATTTTGACCAGGATTGAGTTGCCCGCCTGCATCGTGATGCCCTGCGTAAGCCGTTCGGTATTGGTAACAAACAAGTCGTCCCCGACCAGCTGTACCTTTTTGCCGAGGCGCCGCGTCATTTCCGCCCAGCCTTCCCAATCGTTTTCGCCCAGCCCGTCCTCGATGGAGACAATCGGGTAGCTGCCAATCAGCTTTTCCCAGTAATCAATAAGCCCGCTGCTTGTCATTTCAGTTTTGCGCTTCGGCAGCGCGTACTTATCGCCCTTTGCCCACTCGCTGCCTGCGGCGTCGAGCGCGATTTTAATTTCGTTTGTATTGTAGCCGGCTTTTTCGATGGCTTTGATAATCAGCTCGATGGCCTCTTCGTCCGCGCCGAGGTCGGGCGCGAAGCCGCCTTCGTCGCCTACGCCCGTACCCTTGCCCATTTCCTTGAGCAGGGCGCCCAGTGTGTGGTAAATTTCACAGCACTGCTGCAGGCCCTTTGAAAAGGTTTTCGCGCCGACAGGCATAATCATAAATTCCTGTATGTCTACGTTGTTTCCCGCGTGCGCGCCGCCGTTCAGGATGTTCATCATCGGGACAGGAAGCGTATGCGCGTACGCTCCGCCGAGATACGCGTAAAGCGGCACCTTGATGGCCTTTGCGGATACCTTGGCAGCCGCGAGCGATACCGCCAGGATGGCGTTCGCGCCTAGCTTCGATTTGTTTTTCGTACCGTCTAGCTCGTTCATCGCGCAGTCGATGTCCATCTGGCACAGCGGGTTCATGCCGCACAGCTTCGGCGCAATCATTTCGTTGATATTGCGCACGGCGTTCATTACGCCCTTGCCCTTGTAACGGGGGGCGTCCGTTTCGCGCAGCTCGTGCGCCTCGTACTCGCCTGTGGACGCGCCGCTCGGGACGCTTGCGCGGGCAGTCGTTCCGCAGTTGAGCGTAATCTCCGCTTCCACGGTTGGGTTTCCTCTGGAATCGATAATTTCCCTGCCTGTAATTCTTTCTATTTTGTGTTCCATAATTGATACCTCCTGCCGTTATTATCCACTCGATGAACCGTATTTATTCCACTTTTTCCGTCAAAACAGGGTAAGCTGACGGTTTATATAGGGCTCCTTATAAGCCCTTATGATGTCGTCCATGCGGGTAAGGAGGCCGGCGCGCTTGCATTCTTCGCGAAAAAAGGCCAAAAGCTCCCTTGCGTGCGGGGAAACGCACTCGTACGCGTCCCCATACGTTTGGATGTACCGCTCCTTAAGCCCCGGAAACTGTTCGTCGAGCTTTTGATAAAACCAGTCCCTTTGATTTGAACGCAGCGTTACGCCGAACTGCGCGTAAATGAACCGCGCGCCGCTTTCTTTCGACATGCGGATGATTTCCGCAATATTATCCTGCGTATCCTCAAGAAAGGGGAGCACGGGCATCAGCAGAAGCCCGGCAAAAATCCCTCGCGAAGCAAGCTCTTTTACAGCCTTGAACCGCTCGCTTGAAGGCGGGGCGTGCGGCTCGACTTTTTGGCACAGCCCGTCGTCTGCGGCGGTTACCGTCATTTTTATGAGTACGGGCGCGTTCTTTTTTATTTCGCACAAAATATCGGCGTCCCGCGCGACAAGCGGGCTTTTCGTTGCGATTGCCACGCCGAAGCCATTGTCGCGGATAAGCGAAAGCGCCCCTCTGGTGAATTCGTATGTTTTTTCAAACGGGTTGTACGGGTCGCTCATGGCGCCCATTCCCACCACGCCCGGACGGCGTTTCGCCTTGAGCTCGCGCGCAAGGATGGTCAATGCGTCTTTTTTTGCGCGTACGGTATCGAACCGTTCGATATGGTAGCACTCGCTGCGGCTGTCGCAGTAAATGCAGCCGTGGCAGCAGCCCCGGTACAGGTTCATATTATAATTGCAGCCGAACCAGCGGTTATTTTCCGCATATCCTGCCGAGAGAATTGTTTTTGCTGTGACCAGTTCCAAAAAAACGCCTCCTTTCGGCAATATTATACATCCAGGCCTTTGCTGCGCGCAAGCCTGGTCAAAAGCTCGCACCTTATCCCAGCCGCCCGTATATATTAATAATAGGTTGCGAACAGAAAGGAAAGGAGATTTGATTTCATGACAACCATTGTATATACAGTAGAGCCAGGCGACACATTATGGGGAATCGCCCAGCATTTCGGCACGACCGTCAACGATATTGCGCGCTACAACGGCCTTGCGTTCCCCGATAAAATATATCCGGGCCAGCAAATCCGTATCCCGTCCGCGCAGACTCAGGTCCCGGTCTGGTACGTTGTACGCCCGGGCGACACGCTATGGACAATAGCCCAGCGTTATGGGCTGACTGTGGAGGGGATTCTCCAGCTTAACAGCATAGACAATCCCGATATGATTTATCCAGGCCGCGTTTTGCGCCTGCGTGCAAGATAATTCATAGAAACGTCCTTTATGCAGCCGCGTAAACGGCGGCTAAGCTTTTCATATCCTACAAAAAAGAGGCTTCGCCCTGGCGGCGGAGCCTCTTGCCGTTATCTGAATTTCAGCGGGATGCTTTTATGTAGCTTCCCGCAATGCGCCCTGTGCAAGACCGAAGCTGATGGTGATGGCATGATCGACCTGGTTCATGGCTGGTTCGTCGAGGCGCCCCATTTTTTCCTTGAGCCGGCGCTTGTCAATCGTCCTGATTTGTTCGAGCAGTACGACAGAATCTTTTAAAAGCCCGCAGTTATCCGCGCCGAGCTGTATATGTGTGGGCAGCTTTGCCTTTGATTGCTGGCTTGTAATCGCAGCGGCAATCACTGTGGGGCTGAAACGGTTGCCGACGTCGTTCTGTACAATCAGCACCGGCCTGACGCCGCCCTGCTCGGAGCCCACGACGGGGCTTAAATCGGCGTAAAAAATATCACCGCGTTTAATATTCATTTTTTCGACCGTTCCTTTCTTACGTAAACAATATTCAAAACGTATTTTTATCTGTTTTGAAAACAGGGATTGGCCGTTCCCTGTTATTTTCGGTTGGAGTAATTACCCTCGTTCATATATTTGCCAGCTTGAACGGGGGTTATACATTACCCTTTCCATAATATTAAAGGAAAATGAATTTTGACACTCGGTTCTATCGCGCCTTTGCTTTGCATAAACAAAACCAGCCGCGAACGGGGGGAGAAAAAAATACCCATAATTTAAAAGGAAGGCGTGCAGGAAATTGGAAGGCATTCTTCACGGCGATTTTGTTGCATTTTGTTGCCTTTTTTGTTATGATATAAAATAATTGTAAACAGCAAGAACGTGTTTGCAGGAAACAGCTTTTTAGAAAAACAGGATAAAAGGACGATTCTTTATGAAATATTGCGCCCATTGCTGCACCCTATTTGAAAGGGGAGCAATTTGCCCCGACTGTAAGCGGGAGCTTAGAAAAGAAATTAAGGAAAGCGACCCGGTCACGGTCATCCGCGCGGACGGCTTTGAGCGGGAGCGCATTGTCGCGGCGCTTAGAGATAACGGCGTGCCGTGTATTGAGCAGTTCGATAAAAAGGAGCGTTCCGCCGACGCGGTGACGGGCAAGCTTGCGGCGAAGGTGAAAATAGAGGTTCCCTTTGCAGCCTTAGAGCAGGCAAGGGACATTTTAGTCGGAATCGGCGCGGTAAAGCTCGCGGGGGAAAAGGTGCTGGAGAACGGCAATATGCCCTCCGGGGCATTAGAAAGCGGTACGAAAACATTTGAATACAGCCATACGCCGGTACAGCAAAAGAAAAAAGGCAAAAAGAAACGAAAAGAAAAAGAGCCAAAGCCAGAACCCCAATGGGAAGAGATGAGCCGTACAAAACGAAACGTCGTTCGTATTGTTTCCGTAATTCTGTTTATTATTGTGGTTTCGCTCGTCGTCTTCGGCACCGATTTCATCACTGGCCTGGTCAAAGAATTATTCTGATTTTCAGGAGGTATACTATAATGAGCCATATCAATACAAAATGCGTGCAGTCCGGCTACGAGCCGCAGAATGGGCAGTCCAGGGTCGTTCCCATCTGCCAGAGCACAACATATAAATACGACAGCGCCGAAACCATGGGAAAGCTCTTCGATTTGGAGGAGGACGGCTTTTTCTATACGCGCCTTGCAAACCCGACGCTCGACGCGGTAGAAAAGAAAATTGCCGACCTTGAGGGCGGCGTCGGCGCGATGCTCACCTCGGCGGGGCAGGCGGCTTCGCTTATTTCCGTTACGAATATCTGCCACGCGGGCAGCCACGTTGTCTGCGCAAGCGCGGTTTACGGCGGCACGTTCAACCTGTTCCATAAAACCCTGCGCGAGCTGGGCATTGAGTTTACCTTTATGGCACCGGATGCAACGGAAGAGGAAATTATGGCGGCATTCAGGGAAAACACCAGGGCGGTCTTTACGGAAAGCCTTGCGAACCCCGCGCTCGTCGTGACAGATATCGAGATGTACGCGCGCTGCGCGCATGCGCACGGTGTGCCGCTGATTGTAGACAACACGTTCCCAACGCCTATAAACTGCCGCCCGTTTGAACACGGAGCGGATATCGTGGTGCATTCCACCTCCAAATATATGGATGGGCATGCGGTCGCGCTCGGCGGTGTGGTTGTGGACAGCGGTAAATTCGATTGGAAAAACGGAAAATTCCCCATGCTGACGACGCCGGACGATACGTACCACGGCGTTGTATACACCGAGCATTTCGGCCCAGCCGCCTATATTGCAAAGGCACGCGTGCACCTGATGCGCGATTTTGGCGCGCAGGCGTCCCCGCAAAACGCGTTTTTACTCAATTTGGGGCTGGAAACGCTCCACCTGCGCATGGCGCGCCACTGCGAAAACGCGCAGAAGCTGGCGGAATTTTTACAGCAGAGCGATAAAATTGAATGGGTCAACTACCCGGGGCTTAAAGACAATAAATATTACGAGCTTGCACAGAAGTACATGCCGCAGGGCAGCTGCGGCGTCATCTCCTTTGGCGTACGGGGCGGCAGGAAAGCCGCCGAAAAGCTGATGGAAGGGCTTAAAATCGGCGCGATTGTCGTCCACGTGGCGGACGTGCGTACCTGCGTGCTCCATCCCGCGAGCACGACGCACCGCCAGATGAACGACGAACAGCTTGAGGAAGCGGGTATCAGCCCGAACATGATACGCCTTTCCGTCGGCATTGAGGACATCGGCGATTTAATCGGGGACTTCAGGCAGGCTCTGGAAAGAGTTTGATTCACACATGTTTAAATGTAAGAAATTTACCATCATATACGGGCATTACGGCTGCGGCAAAACGAATTTATCGTTAAACCTGGCGCTTATGCTTGCAAGGGAAGGAAACCCGGTAACGCTTGTCGATTTGGACATTGTAAACCCGTATTTCCGCAGCAGCGACTATAAAGGGCTGTTTGAAGGGCTGGACGTTGAGGTTGTAAGCCCGCAGTTTGCGGGCACCAACCTCGACCTGCCTTCTCTGCCGGCGGAAATCTATTCGGTTTTTAACCAGGCCGGCCGGTATGTCATAATGGATATCGGCGGGGACGACGCGGGCGCGTACGCGCTGGGGCGTTTTGCCGGGCAGATAGAAAGCCTTGCGGATTATGAGGCGTATTACGTCGTCAACAAATACCGCGCGCTTACCCAATCTCCGCAGGAGGCGGCCGGGATGCTCTCCGAAATAGAGGCGGCTTCGCGCGTCAAAGCGACGGGTATTATCAACAATTCACATTTGCAGGGGCTGACCACCGCGGAGGATATTTTGGCCTCCGCCGCTTACGCGCAGCGGACCGCGGCGGCGCTTTCCCTTCCGCTTGTTATGACCACTGCGCCGAAAGACGTGGCGCAGGAGCTCGAAGGGAAGATTGAAGGGCTTTACCCTGTTGAGGTAATCGTCAGGCCGCCGTTTGAATGAGAAAACAATCATATTTTAAATAGAGAGAACCGGTAAAGGAGGAATATCAATGCCGAGAATCATCGTCAACGAAGACGTATGTAAGGGCTGCGGGATGTGTGTTTACGCATGTCCTAAGAAAATCATCGCCCTTACAAAAGACAAAATCAACGCGAAGGGCTACCATCCCGCGCGCCTGATGAAGCCGGAGGAGTGCATCGGATGCAAATCCTGTGCGACAATGTGCCCCGACGTCGCCATTACAGTAGAAAGATAAGGGGCGCATGGCCCAGGAAAGGATTGAACAGCACAATGGCAGAACGGTTTTTAATGAAAGGCAACGAAGCGCTTGCTGAAGCCGCCATCCAGGCGGGGTGCAAGCATTTCTTCGGTTATCCGATTACCCCGCAGACGGAGCTTGCCGCCTATATGTCGAAGCGGATGCCGAAAATCGGCGGTACATACCTGCAAGCGGAATCTGAGATTGCCGCGGCGAATATGGTACTGGGCGCGGCAAGCGCAGGCGTACGCGCGATGACGAGCTCCAGCTCGCCTGGCATCAGCTTAAAAACAGAAGCGATTTCCTATATGGCGGGCAGCGATGTTCCCGCCTTGATTATAAACGTCCAGCGCGGCGGCCCGGGACTGGGCGGAATCCAGCCGTCCCAGGCGGACTATTGGCAGGCCACGAAAGCGCCGGGCCACGGCGATTTCCAGGTGCTCGTGTTTGCGCCGGCTACCGTGCAGGAAATGGTCGACCTTGTCGGCACGGCGTTCGACCTTGGAGACAAGTACCGTATGCCCGCCATGATTCTGGCGGACGGTATGCTCGGCCAGATGATGGAGCCGGTTGAAATTCCCGACAATCCCCGTACAGACCTGCCCGAAAAGCCATGGGCGACCGACGGCCACAAGGGGAAAAGGGAGCATAATGTCATCAATTCGCTCTATCTTACCCCGCAGGCGCTGGAGCAGCTCTCTATTGAGCGCTTCAAGCGTTATGAGGTCGTCAAGGAAAACGAGCAGCGGGCCGAGGAATATTTGACGGACGACGCGGATATTATCGTCGTCGCGTACGGCGCATCCTCCAGGGTTGCGCACAGCGCGGTTGACAGCGCGCGCGAAAAGGGCATGAAGGTCGGGCTTATCCGGCCGATTACCCTCTGGCCGTTCCCGACTGACGCGCTTAAGAAGGCGGCAAAAACAGCAAAGAGCTTCCTTTGCGTTGAAATGAGCATGGGCCAGATGGTCGATGACGTCAGGCTTGCAATCGAATGTAAGCGCCCCGTTACCTTCTTCGGCAGGACGGGCGGCGTTATACCGACCCCCGCTGAAATTTTGAATGAAATTGAAAAGCTTGGAGGTGCAGAGTAATGGCAGTCGTTTTTGAAAAACCGAAATCCCTGACAGACGTGCCGTTCCATTACTGCCCCGGCTGTACGCACGGTATTGTGCACAGGCTGATAGCAGAGGTCATGGATGAGCTTGAAATCGAGGGTATCACAGTCGGCGTTGCTCCGGTCGGATGTGCCGTTATGAATTACGATTACTTTTCCTGCGATATGGTGCAGGCTCCGCACGGGCGCGCGCCGGCCGTTGCGACGGGGCTAAAGCGCGCAAAGCCCGATAATATTATCTTTACCTACCAGGGTGACGGCGACCTTGCGGCAATCGGTACGGCTGAAACCGTTCACGCGGCGACAAGGGGCGAAAACATTACCGTCATCTTCATCAATAACGCAATTTACGGTATGACGGGCGGCCAAATGGCCCCGACCTCCCTGCCAAACCAGGTCACGCAGACCACGCCCTACGGCAGGGACGTAAACACAGCCGGCTACCCAATCCGCGTATGCGAGCTGCTCTCGACGCTCGACGGCGTGGCGCTTGCACAGCGCACCTCGGTCGACTGCGTGAAGAACGTGAACCAAACGAAAAAAGCCATTAAAAAGGGCTTCCAGAACCAGATAGACAAAAAGGGCTTTTCCCTGATTGAAATCGTTTCGACCTGCCCGACAAACTGGGGCATGTCGCCTGTTGAGGCGCTCGGCTGGCTGCGGGAGAACATGCTGCCGTATTATCCGCTGGGCGTTTACAAGGATGAGGAGAAGGGGGCAAGGCTCAAATGAGTAAGAATTATAATATGCTGCTTGCGGGCTTCGGCGGACAGGGAATCCTGTTCGCCGGCAAGGTCATCGCGTACGGCGGCCTGATGGATGAAAAGGAAATTTCCTGGCTGCCCTCCTATGGGCCGGAAATGCGCGGCGGCACCGCCAACTGCAGCGTCTGCATCAGCGACACGCCGGTCGGTTCCCCCCTGGTGCTCACGCCGAACGTGCTCGTTGCAATGAACCTGCCGTCGCTCGATAAATTTATTGGGAGCGTCGAGCCGGGCGGGACGGTCATCATCGACAGCTTTTTGATTGACAAAAAAATTGAACGCGGCGATGTGAACGTTTTTTATGTCCCCGCGACAAGGCTCGCGGAGGAAAACGGGCTCAAGGGGCTTGCGAATATTATCCTTGTCGGCAAGCTGTTTAAGGAAACCGCATTCTGCTCGGACGAGGCGCTCGACAGGGCAATCCAGAAGAGCGTGCCGAAGAGCAAGGCGCATTTGCTCGACGCGAACCGGAAAGCCATCCGGATTGGCATGGAATACAAGGGCTGACCCATACATATTGCAGAGGTGAACATAACATGAAAAAGATTGCGGCGCTTATTCTGGCGCTTTTACTGTGTACGGCTATCCTTGCGGGCTGCGGGGACAGCGGGAATACTTCCTCAGGCGGTTCTTCCGCCAACAGCGCGGCTTCCCAGGACGGGGAGAAAAAGAAAATCGGGATTGTGCAGATTTCAGACCACGCATCCCTGAACACCATCCGCGACGCGACAATCGAGCAGCTCGGAAAGCTCGGCTACAAGGACGGAGAGACGGCTGAAATCGAGGCGCTTTCCGCGCAGGGAGAGGCTGCGAACGTCACGACGATACTCAACAATTTCGTGTCCGGCGGCAAGGATATTGTCATTGCCATCACGACTCCGGTTGCTTCCGCGGCGCTCAATATTGCAAACGAGGTACCCGTCGTGTTCTCGGCGGTCAGCGACCCGGTTGCGACAAAGCTTACCACAAGCCTGGAAAAGCCCGATAAAAACGTTACGGGTACGAGCGACGCAGTGCCTGTAGAGCGCATTCTCGACATGGCTCTTGAGCTTACGCCGAACATAAAGACCCTCGGGTTGCTCTATAACAACGGCGAGGCAAGCAGCGTTTCGAACATTGCCGCGGCAAAGGAATACTGCGATAAAAACGGGCTGAAATACGTGGAAGCGGGCGTTACCACCTCAACCGAGGTACAGCAGGCGGCGCAGTCGCTTGTGACGAAATGCGACGCCATTTTTACGCCGACCGACAACACGGTTGCCGACGCGATGACAGTGCTTGCGCAGATTACAAAGGACGCGAAGATTCCTTGCTATGTCGGCGCGGATTCCATGGTAAAGGACGGCGGCTTTGCAACCATCGGCATCAAGTACGAGGACCTCGGTATTGAAACGGCGAATATGGCCGACAAGGTTTTGAAGGGCGCGCGGGTTTCGGATATCCCCATTAAGGTGTTTGACGACTTGAGCACCTATGTCAATACCGACACGGCGAAGGCCATCGGCGTGGAAATCCCGGAAAGCATTTTAAAGAATGATAAAACTGTGATATTCCCGCAGGGATAACACAGAGAAACGGAGGAATCCCTGTGCTTGGGATTCCTCCCGTTTACTCATAACGCTGCGGCAAACCGCTTGAGGCTTCTTCTTTTTATCCTTTTCAAACGGCTTGCCGCGGCGTTTGTCCAATTTACAGCAAAGGACGGTACCGCCCATGCAATATTTAACGCTTGGCCTCGGCTCGCTTGAGGAGGGGCTGATTTACGCAATTATGGCGGTGGGGATTTTCGTCTCCTTCCGCATACTCGATATTCCCGACCTGACGGTTGACGGAAGCTTTATCACCGGCTCAGCCGTTTCCATTATGGTAACGCAGGCGGGGCTTCCCGTGCTCGGTATTTTCGCCGCGATGGCGGCGGGCGCGCTCGCGGGCTGTATAACGGGGCTTTTACATACAAAGCTCAAGGTGCAGCCGATTCTGGCGGGCATCCTCACCATGACGGGGCTTTACTCCATCAACCTGATGATTTTAGGCGATAACCCGACGGTTTCCGTGTTCGGGCAGGATACCATTTTCACGCCGCTGCTGAACGCCGCGCAGTCGTGGGCGCCGGAGCTTACCAGTGTAATGAAAAAGGCGGGCGTGCTGCCAATCATCCTGCTGGTTCTGGTCGTTGTGACGATTATCCTGTATTGGTTTTTAAAGACACAGCTTGGCATGTCCCTGCGCGCAACGGGCGACAATGTCGAGATGGTCAACGCGTCGTCAATCAATTCCGACGCGATGAAAATACTCGGCCTTGCGATTGCAAACAGCCTCGTCGCCCTGAGCGGCGCGGTGCTTGCGCAGGACCAGAACTTTGCCGACGCGAAGGCGGGCACCGGTATGGTCGTCATCGGGCTTGCGTCCATCATCATCGGCGAAGCCATCTTTGGAAGGCGAAGCGTGCTCAATAACATCGTTTCGGCTATCCTCGGCGCAATCCTTTACCGCGTCGTCATTACGGTCGTATTCCAGCTCGGTATGCCCGCGAGCTATTTAAAGCTTTTGTCCGCGGTAATTGTGGCGATTGCGCTTGCCGTACCGATTGTGGGAGCAAATGTAAAGAAACGGAGGAAGAGACATGCTGAAGCTTGATAACGCCTCCATTACCTTTTACGCGGGGACCGTCAATGAGCGCAAGGCGCTCGACCATGTATCGCTCCACCTGAAAAAGGGGGATTTCGCGACCGTTATCGGTTCAAACGGCGCGGGCAAATCGACGATGCTCAACGCAATCTCCGGCACCTATACGCTTGACAGCGGTAAAGTCATACTCGACGGGGCGGAGGTCACAAGCCAGAAGGAGCACAAGCGCGCGCGTTTTATCGGGCGGCTGTTCCAGGACCCGCTCAAGGGGACCGCGCCGAATATGACGATTGAGGAAAACCTGTCCCTGGCGTACAGCCGCGGCAGCCGGAGGGGGCTTTCCATGGGCATCAAAAAGCAGGACGCGCAGATGTTCCGTGAAATCCTGTCCCAGCTCGATTTGGGGCTGGAGGACCGGCTGAAATCAAAGGTTGGGCTGCTTTCCGGCGGGCAGCGGCAGGCGCTTACCCTTTTGATGGCGACCATCGTTACGCCAAAGCTTCTGCTGCTTGACGAGCACACGGCGGCGCTCGACCCTAAAACGGCAAACCAGGTGATGGAGCTGACGGAAAAAATCATCGGCGAGCACCAAATCACCACGCTGATGGTCACACACAACATTAAGGACGCGCTCCACACGGGCAACAAGACGATTGTGATGAGCGCAGGTAAAATTGTGCTGATTCTCGAGGGAAAAGAACGCGAGCAGATGACCGTACCTGAGCTGATGAAGCTCTATTCGGCCAATGCGGACGACGAGTTTACCGATAAAATGCTGCTTGACTGATAAAATGAATCCGCCGGAAAACCGGCGGATTTTTTGAAAGGATTCAATATGGAAAAGAAGTACAGCGCGATTATATGGGATTATAACGGCACGCTTATCGACGACGTGCACACGGCGCTTTTGTCTGTTAACGATATCCTGCGAAGGCGGTCGATGGAGCCAATTACAATAGAGCAGTATTACAGCTACATCGGCACGCCGATTACAAAGTTTTATGAACGCCTGTTCGATTTGAACGAGGTGCCGTTCGATACGCTCGCGCGGGAATTCGCGCAGGGCTACGACAAGCATTTACCGGAAGAACCGCTGATGGCAAACGCGCGGCTGGTTTTGGCGCTTGCGCGCGACATGGAGCTAAAGCAGGTGATATTGTCCTCATCCCACAGGGAAGAGATTGCAAAGTCCTTAAACCGGCTTAATATCGCGCATTATTTCGACTGCGTATCGGGCGCGGACGATTACGAGGCTTCTTGCAAGGCACAGCGCGGCAGGCAGGTGCTGGAGCGTTTGCGTATTGCGCCCGAAAGGGCGGTGCTTGTAGGCGACAGCCTGCACGATTATACCGTTGCGCGGCAGCTCGGCACAGACTGCGTGCTTCTCGCCAAGGGGCACCAGGGGAGGGCGGATTTGCTGACCGCCGGCGTTCCCGTTATCGATGATTTGTTGGAGCTAGGCGCTTTGCTATAAGAGAACCTTTTTAAGGTTCTCTTATTATCTTTTTTCATTTTTTATCGAACGTAACGTTTCTTTTTCTGCTTTTGAAACGCTGCGTTTCTTTTTTTGCATTTTGAAGCCATCTGCTTCTTGTTTTTTTGAAGCATCCTGCTTCTCTCTTTTTATTTGAAACGTCCCGTTTCTTTTTTATTGAATAAAGCTTTCTGCTTCTTGGATTTCTTGATAAAACTTTATATGTTTTAATCAAAAGGGAAAAACAATCCGCTGTTTTTCCCTTTTGTAAACCCTTTTCGTCGGTACAAGGGAACCCTTTCGATGGGTTCCCTTACGGCTTACGGGCGGCGAAGCATCGCGCCGCCCTCCGCCTATCCCTCCACAGCCGATTCAAGGAGCAAAGCCCCTTGAAAATCCCCCTAAGAGATAACTATCCGTTTCGTTTTATGTCTGGGGGTGTAGGAGAAAAAGTACGGGATGTCTCTGCGCCGCGCTTTCGCGGGTGCGGTACTTTTTACGTTTTGTTAACAATTGAATAAATTTCACACAACATTATGTCGTTTATTTATGTATCAGACTAAATACAATGTATAATCATAACAGGCTGCAAAAGGGGAGTAAATGAGAAAAATAAAAGATGAGGATTTAAATGACTTGTTTTTCTATCAAAAGCAGTTATCTTTTCTTATGGGGTGATAAGCATGGAAAAATTAAAAGATATTGACGAGGAATTGAGAATTATGTCAAAGAACTTTAAAAAGCTGCGCTTGGGAAAAGGATTAACGATTATGCAGTTATCAAAGCTTACGGGGGTGAAACCTGTTGTGCTTAGGGAAATGGAGCACAGCAGCGGGGATTTTGGTGTTGAACATTTTATGACGGTATGCAATTTCTATGGATTAAAGCCTTCTGAATTGTTTCATCCGCTTGAACCAAAGAAAGCGGATGAAACAGAAAAATGAACTGTAATTGTACAAAGTACCGCACTCATGAAAAACTCCGCGCTCATATGTACTCATCCAACGAGGAATGCCGAGCGCCAAGAAAGTACCGCATCCGCGAAGTACTCCGCGCGAAGGCGCGGCACTGAAGCGTCCCGCAGTATCTGTTCTACGCCCCCAGACTTAAAACGAGGAACGGATAGTTTCGTCTTAGGGGGATTTTCAAGGGGCTTCGCTCCTTGAATCGGCTGCGGAGGGATAGGCGGAGGGCGGCGCGATGCTTTGCCGCCCGTAAGCCGTAAGGGAACCCATCGAAAGGGTTCCCTTGGAAAAGCGCTCGAAGAGGGGTTACAAAGGGGAGGAACAGCCGCAACTGTTCTCTCCCCTTTGATTGAACATAAAAGTTTTATGAAAGAAACCAAGAAACGGTACGTTTCTCAAAAACCCAAGAAGCAGGTTGCTTCAAAAATATGAAAAAGAATAAGGGGATTGGAATAATGCATTTTCCCCCTCTTTTTCTCATAGAAAAAAAGAGGAGAACCATTGCTTTTGCGGTTGACAAACGCACCTGCGTGTGATATGCTTTTTACATAGGATTGTTAAATTATTAACAAAGATTTTGCACAAAAAACAGCCGTGAATTTTGGAAAGGGAAAGAAGCAAAGGTCCTTGCTTTTCCATTGACTAAATGAAAATAACTGATAGAATGATAACCGGAGAATCAAACGATTTTTGACGAAAAGGGGTGAAATCTATCATGAAGGTATACGTATGTGTGGGAAGCTCCTGCCATCTGAGAGGCTCGTACGACATCATCAACCTGATGAAGGAAAGGCTCGAGGAAAACGGCCTGGCCGATAAGGTTGAGCTGAGCGCCGCGTTCTGCCTGGGAAAATGTACGGAGGGTGTTTCCGTCAAGGTGGACGATGAAATTATATGCGGCGTAAGCAAGGATAACTTCGACGAAATGTTCAATACATATATTCTGCAAAAGCAGGGCAAGTAACGGCTTTTAAAATTCGGCGCAGATAAGGGGGAGCCGCTTTGGGCGATTGTATCCAGCTAAGAAAATCAAACTGTAAGAACTGCTATAAATGTATCCGTAACTGTCCGGTCAAGTCGATTCGGTTTGCGGGCAACCAGGCGCATATCGTAAAGGATGAATGCATCCTGTGCGGCATGTGTTTTGTTGCGTGTCCGCAGAACGCAAAGGAAATCCGCAACGACGTCGGCAGGGCAAAGGAGCTGATTGCAAGCGGAAGGCCTGTCTATGTGAGCGTTGCCCCGTCGTTTACGGCAAATTATAACGGCGTGAATATCGCCTCCTTTGAACAGTCGATGAAAAAGCTCGGCTTTGCCGGCGCGTCTGAAACGGCAATCGGCGCGACCATCGTAAAAAAGCATTACGACGAAATGGTCGGCAGCGCAAAGCACGGCGTCATCATTTCCTCCTGCTGCCATTCTATCAATACGCTGATACAAAAGTATTACCCGCAGGCGCTCCCGAACCTTGCGCGGGTACTGTCGCCCATGCAGGCGCATTGTACGCAGATTAAAAAAGAGCATCAAGACGCGTACACCGTGTTCATCGGCCCATGCATTTCCAAAAAGGACGAGGCGGAGCAGTATCCCGGCATCGTTGACTGCGTGCTTACCTTCGAGGAGCTTACTGAGTGGATGAACCAAGAGGGGATTGCGTTTGAACAGGCACAGGACAAGGTTACGGGCGGCAAGGCAAGGCTTTTCCCGACGACCGGCGGCATCCTGCGCAGTATGGCCTGCGACAACCCTGATTACAGCTACCTTGCCATCGACGGCGTGGAGAACTGTATGAATGCGCTCAAGGATATTATAGCGGGCAGGATTACGAACTGTTTTATCGAAATGTCCGCCTGTGTGGGCAGCTGCGTCGGCGGCCCGGCGATGGATAACCCGCACAAGGAGCCGGTGCGCGACTTTATGGCGGTCGACCGGTACGCGCCGAAAACAGAGGACTTTTCTATCTCGATGCCCAAGGAGAGCGAGCTCAAAAAAGACATGGCCTTTGTCGGGCTGAACCGGCAGATGCCCGGTTCCAAGGCGATTGAGGAAATCCTGCGCAAAATGGGCAAGACAAAGCCCGAGGACGAATTAAACTGCGGCTGCTGCGGCTACAATACCTGCCGTGACAAGGCGGTCGCCGTCTATTTCGGCAAGGCAAACCTGACAATGTGCCTGCCTTATTTGATTGAAAAGGCGGAATCCTTCTCAGACATCATCATCAAAAACACGCTCAACGGCATTATGGTATTGAGCGAAAACCTGGAAATCCAGCAGATTAACGCCGCCGCGCGCAAAATTTTGAACGTCGGCAGGGTACAGGACGTCATGGGCGAGCCGGTCGTGCGCCTTCTCGACCCGCTTCCGTATATCCAGGTGCTGAACGACGGCAGGAATGTGCACGACAAGCGCATCTATCTTGCAGAATACGATAAATACGTCGAGGAGTCCATCCTCTATGACAGGAGCTTCCATATCCTCATCAGCATTATGCGCGACGTGACCGATGAAGAAAAGCAGAAGGCGCAGAAGGAGTCGATGAGCAGGAACACGGTGGAAATCGCGGACAAGGTGATTGAGAAGCAAATGCGCGTCGTGCAGGAGATTGCTTCCCTGCTCGGCGAAACGACGGCGGAGACGAAAATTGCCCTGACCAAGCTGAAGGAGTCGTTGCGCGATGAATAACCTGTGCACCGAAATCGGATACCACAGCCTTATAAAGCACGGCGAACAGCTGTGCGGCGACCATGTAGAGGTCGTAGAGCAGGGAGAAAACAGCTTCGTCATGGTGCTTGCCGACGGTTTGGGCAGCGGCGTCAAGGCAAATATCCTTGCGATGCTGACCTCGAAAATCATCTCTACGATGATGGCGGCGGGATTAGGCATTGAGGATTGTGTGGAAACGATAGCCTCTACCTTGCCCGTGTGCGAGGTGCGCAAGGTAGCGTATTCCACGTTTACCATCATACGCATCGTAGACAATGAAGAGGCGGAAATTATTCAATACGACAACCCCCATGTTATCTTCCTGCGCGACGGGAAGAACGTGGAATACGATAAAACGTTAACGGAAATCGGCGGCAAGCAGATTTACAAATCAAAAATCAGTTTACAGGAAAACGATGTGTTTATCGCCATGAGCGACGGCGCGATATACGCGGGCGTCGGCAAGACGATGAACTTCGGCTGGCAGCGCGAGCATATCGTCGAGTTTATGGAAAAGCTCTACGACAGCGAGTACACCGCGAAAACGCTCTGCACGCTGCTGCTTGACGAATGCGACAGGCTGTACGCAGGGGAGCCGGGCGACGACACAACCATCGGCGCGCTCAAAATACGAAGGCGCTCGCCGGTAAATCTCCTTATTGGCCCGCCGGTCGACCCGAAGGACGTAAACAAGATGATGGCGCTTTTCTTTGCAAAGGAGGGCAAGCACATCGTAAGCGGCGGTACAACTTCTAAGCTTGCGGCCGAATATTTGGGTAAGCCGATGCAAGCGCAGATTGATTACCTCGACCCGGAAATCCCCCCGACTGCGAAAATTGAGGGCATAGACCTGGTAACGGAGGGCGTTATTACCATCAGCCGGGTGCTTACCTATGCGAAAAGCTATTTGGAGAACAACGAGTTTTATTCCGACTGGAGCTTTAAGCAGGACGGCGCGTCACAAATATCGCGTTTGCTTTTTGAAGAAGCGACGGACATCAACTTTTATGTAGGCAGGGCGGTCAACCCCGCGCACCAGAACCCGAACCTGCCAATCAATTTCAATATTAAGATGAATTTAATCAGCGAGCTGAGCGAATGCCTCAAAAAGATGGGCAAGCGCATTAAGGTCAGCTACTTTTAAGGATACGGCACCAGGGGAAGCATGGGCTTTCGTGCGGAAAGGAAGGTATTGCAGATGAGAAAATTTGATACGAAGGTACAGTACTTAAAATATAAGGTGTTACGGGAGGTTGCACGCCACGCCTTCAACGATACGCTGCTCGAAAGCTTTAACGATATCGCGAAGGTCATCGTCAAGGGACCCAAGCCCACCATGCGCTGCTGTATCTATAAAGAAAGGGCGATTGTCGGCGAGCGTATGAAAATCGCGATGGGCGGCGACAAAAGCAACCCGAACGTCATCGAGGTTATCGACATTGCCTGCGACGAATGCCCGGAGGGCGGATATATCGTCACCGAGGACTGCCGCGGCTGTATTGCGCACCGCTGTGAAGACGTCTGCCGCCGGGGCGCAATTACATTCGACGAGCACCAGAAGGCGCATATCGATAAATCAAAATGCGTCGAATGCGGACAATGCGCGAAGGTCTGCCCATACAGCGCGATTGCAAACCACAAGCGCCCGTGTGAGCGTGCCTGCAAGGTCAAGGCAATCGGCGTGAACGAAGAGACAAGAGCCGCGAAAATCAATTACGACAAATGTATTTCCTGCGGCGCTTGTGCCTATCAGTGCCCGTTCGGCGCAATCGACGATAAATCGTTTATCCTGGAAGTAATCAAGCTCATCAAGGAGAGCGAGAACAATACGAAATATAAGCTGTACGCCGTAGTCGCGCCGTCGATTTCCAGCCAGTTCAGCTACGCAAAGCTTGGGCAGGTTATCTCCGGCATTAAGCAGCTCGGCTTCTACAGCGTAATCGAGGCCGCCTGGGGCGCTGATATGGTCGCCTACGCGGAGGCGCAGGAGCTTGCCGAAAAGGGCTTTCTTACAAGCTCGTGCTGCCCTGCGTTCGTGGACTATATCAAAAAGCAGTTTCCAAGCCTCGAGGAAAACATCTCCCACAACCTTTCCCCAATGGCGACGATTGCAAAGTATATGAAGGATGCCGATGAGGATATCAGGATTGTATTCATCGGCCCGTGTACGGCCAAGAAAATGGAATTCAGGCAGGAGCGCGTTCGCCCGTATATCGACAGCGTCATCACGTTTGAGGAGCTTCAGGCGCTGATTGACAGCCGCGATATCGATATTTCTTCCCTTGACGAGGACGTGCTCGACAACGCCTCTTATTACGGCAGGATTTTCGCCCGCAGCGGCGGCCTTTCAGACGCTGTCGCGCAGGCGCTGAAGGAACAGGGCAACGGAGAATTTGAGCTCAACGCGGTCGCCTGTGACGGAATTGAGGAATGCCGTACGGCGCTGTTAAAGGCCTCAAAGAAGGTACTGCCGAATAACTTTATAGAAGGTATGGCGTGCGTCGGCGGATGCATCGGAGGCGCGGGCTGCCTGACGCATGGCGCAAAGGATAAAAGCCAGGTGGACGCCTACGGCAGGGAAGCATACGAAAAAACCATCAGCGACGCCATCGGCGTGCTGGAATAAAAATTAGATATGCTTGATAAAAGACGCGGGAATGGCGCAGCCATTCCCGCGTTTTACGGTAAATTATTATATCGATATCGGAGGCTGGGATGGCAGACGGTTTCGATTACGCCTGCCAGATTCATCTGCAATACGTATATTTTTCATTTCAATCAAAAAAATACAAAATTGAAACAATTGTACAAACCTGTAACTTTATCCAAAAGAAAGCGTTACAATTCAGTAAATATTCACACTAGCATTCCACGCTTTGGGTGTGGTAGAATATTACATGCAGTATTAAAGTAACGTTTTTTACTCCAAAATTCGACTATTTGTTTAATTTGTGGTTGGTGTTGTATATGGTTAAAACAAAACGGCTCGTTGCTTTTTATCTTGCCGCGATGGTGTTGTTAACAGGTTTGTTCTTTATTTTTACCCTTCCGGCGCAAAGCGCGACGTTTACCGCGCGCCTGTCTGCCCCGGCGGGCAGCAACAAATATTATTACAACGCGGATTATAATATTTTCTATGCGGCGGGCTACGGTATGCCGAACTGCACAGCTTATGCATACGGCAGGGCGTATGAAATCCTCGGCTCCCGTCCGAACCTATGCCCGTACAATGCGGGGGAATGGTGGAGCTATAACATTAAAAACAAGCTCTATGCATACGGCCAAACGCCTAAGCTTGGCGCTGTCGCATGCTGGGATAATTATGATTCAGATACAGGCCATGTTGCGGTTGTTGAGCAGATATCGGGAAAGAACGTTACGTTCTCCGAATCCGCATATGGCTCGACGAACTTCTTCACCCAGACGGTCAGCACGGACGACAGCCACATGGGGTACAGCCGGTACCGTTTTCTCGGCTATATTTATATTGGGGAATTCAGTGATTCCTCCAATAATCAAAACACACCTGCACCGGCACCCTCTCAAAAAATCAAAACTGAGGTCTGGAAGGTTGCTTCAAGCGATGGCCTGAACCTGCGTTCAGCGGCAGGGACAAGCAGTACGAGGCTTGCTACAATTCCTAATAACGCAGCGGTTAAAATTACAGAAAAAAAGGATGCGGAAGGCTATACGTGGGGCAAAACCACCTATAACGGGAAAACAGGATGGTGTGCGCTCAATTATGCGAAGAAGGCCGGCCTGCTCGGCGACGTGGACCAAAACGGGAAGATTGAGGTAAATGACGCAATCCTTCTCCAGAAATATATTGGCAAGACTGTGAACCTGAACGCAACGCAAAAGCTTCTGGCCGATGCGACGGGCGCGGGCAAATACAGCACACAGGATGTCATGCAGATTCAAAAATATTTGGGCGGGTATCTCCTGGCGCTTTAATTTTATAAAACAAAAGGACGGCAAAAGCCGTCCTTTTTTGCTGCCTTTTAACTGGCTGCGGTTGTTTTTTTGCAAGGATATTCTGCGCCATCAGGACGTCCGCTACAGACAGTATGCCGTCTTTATTTAAATCAGCAACGTCGTCTATAATATCCTTATCGATGTTGACCATGTTTGCGATGTGCTTCTGCATATCTATAATATCCGAAACGGTGAGCACACCGTCGCCGTCAATATCTCCGCCGGTTTCTTCCTTGGAAACAACGGCTTTAATTACGAGTGTTCCGCCGATGTCATCGTTCTGCTCCCTTTTATAAAATTCCATCAGCTCTGTCGCTTTTCCTTCAAGAAACAAATAGCTGTCGCCTTTTTTCGTATCGGGTAAAAACGTAATCCTGCCTGCTGTCGTATTTTCAAGCCATTCTCCTACGCCGAGGGAGCAGCTCCGGCCTGTGCCGGCGGCGTCTATGGTTACACCGATAGCCGCTTTTCCTTCGGGCGCTTCAAAACGCTTTGTCCCGCAGTTGATATATCCGCTGTAAGGAACAGTACCCTTAGCAAGCTCAAGCCATTTTCCGGTATCCTCCGTGGGAATTCCGTTTTGAAGCGGGATATAATGTACAGTGTATTGCGCCCCGGCGCATTCGCTTTCAAATATAACCTGTTCAACCCTGTTACAGCCGCCGGAAAAATCAAACACATTAGAATATGTAATTTTGTTTTGATAGTTTTTATTGCCGTTTTCCTCCTTATAAACGGTCATGTCCCAGGTCGCGCCGTATATTTCATTTTGGAGCAGCCGCCAGCTGCGCTTGATTTTCTGTACTTTCGTTATAGCGTAATTTTTACCGAACCGCTTACTGAACAGGTACTTGTCCTCATAAGAAATCCAGTAACAGCCGTTTTCACCGCGTCCGGTTCCCCAGCTGCTTTTGACAAGCCAGGCGCCGTCGTTTTCCGGTCGGGAGAACAGGTTGAAACGCTCCTTAGGAAAGCTGTCGTCCCAGCCGATTACCGCGACGACGTGTCCCTGCGTATCGGTTCCGGGTGGAATATCGTCAAGGCAGGCAAACGCGGTGAGGTCGCGGTTGAAATATTTCCGTAAGGTACTGCACCCGGCGGTGACGCTCCCGTAATCGAGCACGGCGCGCTTAATCGTCGCGCGCTCACCCGACAGGAAAATAAGCCCTTCGGTGCCGAAGCTTGTTTTACCTTTATCGAGCTGGGGAAAGGTAAGGCCGTCTCCGCTGCGGTATGGGATTTCACTTTCCAGGCGAGGGCCGCTCCATGAGGTCAGGTATCCCGGAATCATCTGGCTGTAGCCGGCGTCATAAAAGCTCCTCTGCCAGCCCGTACCGTTTTGACGCTTTGCAGACCAGTGGTTTGCGTGCTCTTCGGACAAATCGTATGCTCCAAACCCATTTTTGAGCAGGGCGGTTTCGAACGAAGACAGCCCCGCAAAAACCCAGCAGGTATTGAGATTGCCCTGGTTTTTCGCAGGTGTTACAAGCCCGTATTCTGCTGTGTTGTACGAGGAAGGAAGGGTGCCTTCTTCTTCGCCCAGTACGGTAGTACGCCCTTCATACTGTTGGGGTACGACCGCATTCGATAAAGTGCCTGCCCCGGCGCGCTGATAATCGCGGTATTCTTTGGTGATTTCCGGCCGTTCCATGCGGTAAGCCGAAACGTTTGTTTCCTGTGCGGAAACACCGGCCGGCATACTGGCCGATATGCAGAGTGCACAAACAATACACACGCTCCATGCGCGGGGAAAAAACCGTTTTTTGATAAGAAAACCCCCAAAACCGTATTTATAGCTGAAAACATAAAATTATTTCTTTTGTCAATACTTATTTTATCAGCAGGGCGGAAAAAAGTAAATACGGTATTTGCCGCTATGTAGAGTATTTTCAGATAGAAAAGGAGCGTTTGCTATGCAGGTAAGGACAGACCTTGCATTGGAAGCAAAAGAGATTGCCGGGGAAAAGATAAGCGGCGTCACATACGACACGGACGACTATGAAAACATGAAGGTCACGCGCATGCAGGTGCAAAGCCGGGAAGCGGCGGAAAAGCTTGGGAAAGACAAGGGCACATACATTACAATTGAACTCCCTCCGCTTACAGATGATTTTAAAGAGACCGACGAGCGCTTGGAGATTATCGCGGATGAAATCCGTGCGCTTCTGCCTGAAAAGGGCCTGATTCTCGTAGCGGGGCTCGGAAACGTCAACATTACGCCGGACGCGCTTGGCCCAAAGGTCGGCTCGCAAATACTGGCGACCAGGCATATTACCGGCGAGCTTGCGCGCACCACGGGGCTCGACGCCCTGCGCCCCGTTGCCGTACTCGCGCCCGGCGTGCTGGGACAGACGGGTATTGAAACGGGCGAGCTGCTTTTCAGTGTTGCGGAAAAAATAAAACCATCGGCTGTCATTGCAATTGACGCGCTCGCCTCCAGGCGGCTGGAGCGTCTTGGATGTACCATGCAGATTTCGGATGCGGGCATCTCGCCGGGCGCGGGCGTCGGCAACCACCGCCTGCGCATCAATAAAGAAACGATGGGTGTGCCGGTCATTGCAATCGGCGTGCCTACCGTTGTTGACGCGGTGACGCTCGCGGCCGACCTGCTGCTCGACAGTGATGACGAAACCCTCCGCTTCGTGCGCAGCGCGGTGTCGCCGCACGGGCAAAAGATGGTCGTTACCCCGAGGGAGATAGATTTGCTGATTTCCCGCGGCTCAAAGCTTATCAGTATGGCTGTCAACTGCGCCCTGCATCCGGATTTTGAACTCTCCGACCTGCTTTCGCTCGTCGGCTGAATGATATATAAAACTGGTATAAATAAAATAAAGAGAGCATAAGGTTAAGGTAAGGAACGATTTACCGTGGGTGGGGGATTTTATGCTTGAAAAATATAAAAAAAGAATCATTCATTCAACGGCGGCGGTTTTGTCCTGCGCGGTGACGGTTTTGTCCCTCGTATGCGTGGGGGCAAGGCTGCCGTCTGCTCTGACTGGCCAAACGCAGAAGCTGCAGCTTTTTGCGGCGGGCCTTGCAATGCCTGACGGCTCAATCGACCAAAATGAAACGGATTCTGCCGCGCCTGCCGCTTCTTCCTCCTCTGAAACGAAAAACAAAGGTACCGAAAAAGACGAGACGGAAAAGCCGACGGCCGCCGCAACGCAGCCTACTACATCGGAGGATGAGGCGGCGCACAAAGGGGAGAAAAAATTCCCGATTACGGAATGCCAGTATGGGCCGTCCGGCGTCCAGTATGATAATTTTTCTATCAAAAACACGACGGATTACGTAATCAACGTTGGTGAAGAGCTCCAGGCGCCGCTTGGATTTAAAATGGAAAAAACCTCGGAGCCGCAGGTGCTCATCGTACATACGCATACCTGCGAATCCTACCTGTCGCAAGACCTCGGCTGGTATTGGGAGAACTACTATGCCAGGAACACCGACGATAATTATAATGTCACGCGTGTCGGCGCGGCAATCGTAGACACGCTCAATTCCCATGGTATCGGCGCGGTGCACGCTGTGGAGCATCATGACGACCCTTCCTATAACGGCGCTTACGACAGAAGCGAGGAGACAATCTATAAATATCTAAAAAAATATCCCAGCATTAAGGTAGTCATCGACCTGCACCGTGACGCAATCGGCTACGGCGGGGAAGCCGGAAAAATTAAGCCGACATTTGTTGCGGACGGCAGGAAAGCGGCACAGATTATGATAATGACAGGATATGACCCAACCGGTGCGTACGGCTTTTCCGACTGGGAATATAACCTGCGCTTTGCCCTGCGCGTCCAGCAAACAGCGGAATCGCTTTATCCCGGAATGACCAGGCCGATGAATTTCGGGGATTTTGCATACAACATGTTTATCAATACAGGGTCGCTTTTAATTGAAGTCGGCACCGACGTCAATACATTGGATGAAGCAGTCTATTCCGGCAAGCTTCTCGGCGATGTACTCGCACAGGTACTCAAAAACGCAAAATAAATACACGGCGGCCCGTCAATAAAATTATCTATAGACAAACGGGGACGAATATGCTTATAATGGAACATGATAAACCCTTCCTGTATGATTTTAACAGGCAGGGAGCATACCAGCCGGCAATGATTGCCAAAAGGAAAGGACACGGAAATGAAGTTGAAAAAAATGGCGCCGATTGTTCTTGCGGCAGTCCTTTTGATTAGCGCGTTTGTTTTTTCTGCCAGGGCGCTTCCTGAAGATGAGAGCGGCACTTCCGCGGTGGAAACCCAGCCGCCTGTATCTTCACAGGAGCCTGAAACCCAGCCGCCCCCTGAACCGACCGCTCCTCCCTACAGCGAACCGGAACCACAGCCTGAGCCGTCTTCCTCCCAGGAACCGGAGTATACAGACCCGCCGGCTGCCTCTTCTCAAACGCAGGCGCCGGATTCTTCAGAAGAAGAAACACAAGGCCAGAAATCCTGGCTGGATATCTTCAAGCTGCCCACTGAACCGACGAACGAGGACGCATCCATTCCCGAAAAAAAGGATACGCAGACCACCACCACACAGTATGTTGTAATGGGAATACTGCTCTGGGTACTAATCGCATGCGGAACGCTCGTAACGCTTGGCGTTCTTGCAAGCACGCACAGAAGGAAACACGGGAAATAAACGTATAGGCCGTATATGGAGCAAAACGCCCCATATACGGCATTCTTTATTTAGAGAAGCCAAAGAATGCACCTGTTGAAATTGACAAGCTTTCCTGATATGTTATAATAATAACCTCACGCCGCAGGGCGGAAGCCTTGCAAAAGCAAGCCTTCCGGCGGCTGGGAGAACATTGAAACTGGTACGGAAAGCTTAGGGACGCTTTCCTTGCAGAGGAGCCGCCCGCTGCGCGGTCGTTTATCCTGTTATAATAACCTCACCGCAGGCGGAAGCGAAGCTCCCGGCAGCTGGGAGAAAATTGAAACACATGCAGGGACGGCGGTGCCGTCCCTCTTGAAGGAAGCAAGCCCGCAGGGCTTGCTGATGTGCTGTAATAACCCCACGCCGCAGGCGGGAAAAACGCTGTATACTAATTAGAAATTGTATGGGAAGAATAAAATTCAGTATCATTACGACAGCTAAGGAGAGGTGAAACAATGGAACAAGGTTCTTCAAAACACGAAAATACCCAACCGGAAAAACAGCTTCCGGAAAATTCCGCAGAAAACCAGGGTGACGAAATCGACCGTATTATAGAGGAAACGCGGCAGGACACAACGGGGAATGATAGCTTTGCGCCTGAGCGGCAGACGCCTGAGATTAACATCATCGGAATCGAAAAGCAGGAAAAAAAGAAATACGCAAAAATGAAAGCCGCGAATAAAAAAGAAAAAAAGCCTGGCGGAGACAATACAAGCTTTGCTTATGGACTTAATTTCTATAAGCTTTTCTGGATTTTTTTTATTGGCTCGTTTATCGGCGTAGTGGTGGAGGTTATTTTCTGCCTAATCGTCGACCATCGGTACGAATCGCGCAGCGGCCTCATATACGGCCCGTTTAATCCGGTATACGGGTTCGGCGCGGTTGTCATCACTATGGCGCTTTACTGGCTGCGCAACAAGCGGGATATCTGGGTGTTTATCTGCGGGGGCCTGCTGGGCGCCGCGTTCGAGTATGTGTGCAGCTGGTATCAGGAGACGTTCCTCGGCACCGTTTCCTGGGATTACAGCGACTCTTTTATGAATATCAACGGAAGAACGAACTTGATGTACGCGCTTTTCTGGGGCCTGCTATCCATCGCGTGGCTCAAGTTTATTTATCCGTTTATGTCAAAGCTGATTGAAAAAATACCGAATAAAATCGGCAAAGGCCTTACATGGGTACTGGTTATTTTCATGGCGCTCAACTGCCTGATTTCAGCTGCGGCAGTCAACAGAATGTCCGCGCGCCATGAGGGTGTTCCGGCAAGAAGCAGTTTTGACGTGTTTCTTGACAAGACGTACCCCGACGAGTTTTTGACCAAAATATACACGCATATGGCATATTCCGACGGGACGGGGACTGAAGAAAAGTTGGAACAGCCGAAGCCGCAGAAGGACGGGGAGCCTGCGGGAAATCCTTCGGATACTTCCGCCGTTGACTCTTCGTCTGCTCCGCTGTCTCCATCCGAATAAAAGAGGGGTTTCATGGAAATAGGGAATGTAAAAATTGAAGGCTGCGCCTGTCTTGCGCCCCTTGCCGGCGTAGCGGACCGTGCCTTCCGGGAGCTGTGCCGCGATTTTGGCGCGGCGTATACGGTAAGCGAAATGGTCAGCGCAAAGGGCGTTTCTTATAAAAGCGAGCGCTCTACGGAGCTAATGGAGCTTACGCATAGGGAACGTCCGGCGGCTGTCCAGCTGTTCGGCTGCGAACCGGAAACAATAGCGTATGCCGCAAAAACAGCCATGCGCTATCTGCCGGAGTTTATAGACATCAATATGGGATGTCCCGCCCCGAAAATCGTAAGCGGCGGAAACGGCAGCGCGCTGATGAAACAACCAAAGCTATGCGCCCGGCTTGTCCGGGCTGCCAAGGAGTCCGTCCCGGTTCCGATTGCGGTTAAAATCAGGAAGGGCTGGGACGACGGGAGCGTCAACGCGGTCGAGGTTGCAAAATACTGCGAAGAGGCGGGAGCGGCCGCAATCACCGTCCATGGCCGTACACGCCAGCAGTTCTATGCTGGGCAGGCCGACTGGGAAATTATCAAAAAGGTAAAAGATGCGGTCCAAATCCCTGTGATTGGTAACGGCGATGTTACCACCGGCGAAAGCGCCGCGCGCATGTATGAAGAAACCGGCTGTGATATGGTTATGGTCGGCAGGGGGGCTCTGGGCAACCCCTGGGTGTTTTCACAAATCAACGCGTGGCTTTCCGAAATGCGTGTTGTGCCGCCGCCTTCCATGGAGGAACGGCTTACCGTCATGCGCAGGCATATTATGAAGATTTGCGCAAACAAAGGAGAAGCGCACGGCATGAAGGAGGCAAGAAAGCATGTCGGCTGGTATTTAAAAGGTTTTCGCGGTGCGGCGCAGTTCCGCGGCGCGGCGGGAACGCTTTCTTCCGTCGAAGATTTAGATAGGTTGATTTGCAGTGTACACCGCCTTAACAACGTTTAAACGGAAACAGCTTCTCAACAAGGCATCATCATTTTGGTATGGGTGGATTTATGAAAAAGAAATTACTTTGCCTGCTGCTCGCGGGCGTTATATTGCTGACGCTTCCGTCCTGCTCAATCGCGGGGGCGTTTTTATTTGGAATTTCGCGCCTCTCTCCGGGAGAAACAGAAAGCGCCGCTGCTGTGCAAAGCGCAGAAAAAGAGTCCGTAACCGAGCCTTCCGGAACGCAGGGGTATGAATATCCGCACAGGCGCATTGAAAAGCTCGATTACAGCAAGCTTACAGCGGAATATCAATTTAAGAATCATCCTTACGGCTTTGATTCACTTGAAGAAGGGGAAGAACGCCGTCTTTATCAATGTATTATGGATGCGGCTTATGATATTGCGCAGGACCACAAGGCCTCTTATTATGATTATGACTATGAAGCGGGAAGGGTAGAAACGGGAGCCTCGTTCAGCGACATCCGTTTTTACAAGGTACTAACCGCGTTTTTGATTGATAATCCTCAGATATTCTGGATAAACAGCGATTATGATTTTTACGACGAAGGCGGCAGGCGCTATTTTCAGCTGTACTCATTTGTTTCCGCAGATAAAGCGGAGGAGCTCCAGCAGAATTTTTATCAGAGGGTCAAAGAAATCATAAAGGGTATTCCAAAGGGGCTGGATGAATTCGGAAGGGAACTGTATCTGCACGATTATTTGATTGACAACTGCTATTATTTTGATGGGACATACAGCTGGCTGCGCCACAGCGCATTTGGCGCGATTGTCCAGGGCTGGGCTGTCTGTGAGGGCTACAGCGAAGCCATGCAGCTGCTCCTTAACCTGGCAGGGATTACCGCTACAGTCGTCTATGGGGATTCAGACGATGTTCTGCACGAATGGAATCTTGTGAAAATAGGAGACCAGTGGTACCATCTCGATGTTACCTGGGACGATCTCGACAAGGAGGAAGAACATAGCTTCAACCGGTATTGTTTCTTCAATGTGAGCACTTCTTTTATTGAGAAAAACGAACATAAGCTATCTCCAGATTATAACGATATGACGGAGGAGCAGATATTTAACCCCGGTGAAGAGTTCATGGAACAGTTCAATTTATTTCTGCCGCAATGCGACTCAATGGAGGACAGCTATTTTTATAAAAATGCGGCTTTTATTTCTTCAATTGGCAGGGAACAGAGCGTTTTAGAGCATTTAATTCAGACTGCCAGAAACAAAGAGCCGTATTTCTATATTTGGTGCAGTGACGCACTCGATACCGATTATGTATATAATTGTTTTTTTGACAGCCAGTCCTATTACGATTATTTTGATTATGTGGATGAGGCAAACGCCAGCGGAAGAACCGGCGGGAATTGGCTTAACAATGATTCTGTACAGACATATGGGTATGACAGCTACGATAAATTGATTATCATTGCGCTGGAATACCAGTAGTAAAAAAACGCCGGATTTGCTTCCGGCGTTTTTATGTAAAAAATTTCAAAAAAAAGAATAAAATACCTATTGACAGGGCAAGCTGTAATATGTATAATATAACAGCTGTCCGAGAGGGGAGACAAGGGAAAGCAAAAGAAAGATAAAAAAGCCCTTGACAAAAAGGAGTGTATGTAGTAAGATAATATACAC
>OMGI01000294.1_pt1 | contig 40699 bp, 27 predicted proteins | sample 1645801 | NCBI WGS metagenome assembly OMGI01 (sample SAMN05578584, study PRJEB25193) | human gut metagenome | biome: Human Microbiome; feature: human-associated habitat; material: feces | host: Homo sapiens | place: USA:Birmingham
CGAGATCGGGACGGGTGACTGGAGTTCAGACGTGTGCTCTTCCGATCTACCTTCCTCTATTGGGCTTGGGTTTGCCCAAAACGGGTTTCAGGGTGTCCCTGATCTGCATCTGTGGGACCCAGATGCAATGCTTGCTAACCGTCGCTCACGCTCCGGTTACCCCTGTGGGTCTCAACGGCGATGCTTGCGGCATACTGCAAAGAGCACCGCGCCCACAAGCATCACCGGCATGAAGTCCAGCAGCAAGGAAAACTGATCAAGCTGCTTTTCCTGCTGCTTTACTGGTTGGGAAACAACCTCCGACTCTATGGCTGGATGTTCCGGTGCCGCTGTATCCCGATTGTTGAAACTATTCGCCGCCTGCACCGTGCTATTTTGATCTCGGCTTGACGTGTTCATCTCGCGGTCTGGACTGGCAGTGTCCGTCACCGTCAAGTGAAAATCCGCACCGGTTTCCGTGGAAAGTTCGTTCTGTTCACAGCTGAATTGGTAACGGTTTTCTGCATCACCAACAGCATAAGCAGAAAGAAAAGCATATTTTCCGCTCAGTGCATTTGGTTCAACAGCGGCCAACCCATTCGATTCATAAAGCTCCAAATCATAAACATCATCAGTGTACAAATTCTGCAAGTAAACTATCACGTGTTGGGAAAAGCCAACTGGTGCGGTCAGGTACGCTCCTACTTGCGCCGGTTTTGGCTCATAGTTCTCTGGTGGCGTTTCCAGCGGTTGCAATGTGTAGTGCCGTTGCTGGCCGGTCACACTCTCATACCAGCTGCTGCCTGCCAAGGTATAAATCAGGTCGTAGTGGTTCCCGCCTTCTGCTTGCAAAAATGTCGTCTGGTTAATTTCCTGTAAGGGATAATCGCCCAAGGCATCATACTGCACAGCAGCAGCGCAGTAATATTCTGACGGTGCAACCGTCACCGTTGCCGTGTAGTTGTTCAGCCCATCCAGAACAATAACTGTTGATTCTGTATCGGATGGGCCATTGCCAAGTGTGACAATCACAGTGCGGTTCTGCAATTTTTGCGGCAAATCCTTGACCGCCACCGTTACAGTAGCAGCATCTTCTGCATAGACTTTTGTTGCTGTACAAAGTAAAAGCGCAAAAAGTAATGCGAGAAATTTTCTCATAAAAAACACCTCTCAGAATCCCGCATAGCGGAAATAATAGCATGGTCTGCTCTCCATCCATACGTTGGACATATTCACTGCAACGCCATAGCCATAGCAGCACTCGATCCACGCGCCGCTGCCAAGCGCCATCTGAACGTGCCCCTGCTCGCCGCCAGAGGCGTACACCACGCGCAAATCTCCCGGCTGGACTTCAGACGGGGAAATACTTACTAGGTCTGCTGCGTTCCGATAGGCGGCTGTGCTGCCTGCGGAAAAAAGCAGGTTCTGCGCCCAATAGCAATATTGGACAAAGCTCGAACAATCCAGATTGATGCCCACGCTTGGATTGCCCGGCCCGCCGCGCAGCGAAGATGGCTGGGCATAGACAAACTTTCCTTGGCAGCTTAACGCAAAGGCGACCACCTGACCGCGTGCGGTCGTGGCGTCGATATTCAGGCTGGCAAATAGCTGTCGCAGTTCTTCCTCGGTCATGCCACTGCCGGTGGCGCGGCATTTTATGCCGTCCACAATTCCATACAGTTCTTCCCAGTCCATGCGATACAGAAGTGATGCCCATTCCACATTTCCGTAAGCATCTTCGCCATCTTTATACCAACCTTGAAATCCGTTTGCGCCGTTGGGTAGCGTGATCGTTTTTGTATATCGGGCGGATACCGCATTACCGGCATACTCATTACCGTACTGATCCTGCTTAATAATTGTCCGGGTCAAAGTTCCTGCATCACAACTTTCTGCCAGCGCTTCCAGATTTCCGGTTCCGCCGTCCGCACCGTTTGGGGCCTGCGTTTCCGGGTCTGTGTAGCGGTCATAGCCTGTCAGATAAATCGTGCAGTCGAGATCGTAGTGACCGTACTGCCCATCGTTCAACTCTCCGGGGCACCAAGGTATGGCAGTTGCATTGGAGAAAGTAACCTCGTAATCATCGGAAACTGCATCATCACCCTCGCCGGTCACAACAGTAAAAGTGACCGTCAGCTCGTCCGGAGTATAAAACCAGTCGTTCAGTTCACCCTTGTACAAATTAGCGCTATCATCCAGCACAATATTGCCGGTGCAGTCCGCTGCCTTAATTTTCCCATCAGCAACTGCGTTGTATTCTTCCGGCAAATCGGAAAGTTCAGAGCCTGTTGCACCATCCGGGAAAATGACAGGAAAAAAGACGGTCACATCATGTGTGCCGTTTTCTTTCCATACAGTATAGCTTTCGTTCTCCGCATGACCTTCATTCCAGTGCCACTCTGCGGCGGCATCGTACTGCCCGCAGGCATCGTCACCCTCACTGCAAGTATGGGTTTCAAGGCGGTAGTCCTTGATGGAAACCACCTCGCCTTCGCTGCGGTAACCGTTCACGCAGCCGCCATAGCTCATGCAGGAATAAGGAGCTGACTCCCGTGCAGTCACATCCAGGCCATACGCTGCCAGTGCTCGGCAGAATTTTGTAAAAGGCACATTGTCGCCGAAAGCAGACACAAGCTCCGAACGCGGCCAATCCTGCTGGTAATATACCGCTGCCAGAGAGATGATCTCTGCCGTGTCATTGTAGATGCCATTGGCATAGTTCCAAGTGACACCATGCTGCAAATTATTGCTGCGCTGCCCGGTGAGCGAATCGTACCCATAGGGATTGCCATTGGGGTCAACGTCATTCTGGAATGCCTGATAGATGCCCTCGGTAACCGCTGCATTGCGGTAGTCGTTGATTTTCTGCACAAGCGTCTGAATGTCCTCAATACGATTCGCGCCAAACACAGAGGTGGACGTTGTGCCACTCATCTGTCCCAACAGGCTTACAATAATCAGGAACAGTAAAATAACCGCACCAATCAGGATCACTTTTCCCATAGCAATCAGATTTCGCAGCGGATGCAGGACCACGTTGGTTATCTTTTTAAGAATGTTCCCGGTATTGGTAGCAGCCTCTTTGACCTTTCCCGGAACACTGCCGGTGAAATCATCCGTTGAAACCTGAAATGAAGATAGGTACTGCTCTGTACTGCGTAGGGTTGCACCACCAATTTTTACAACGGATTTTCCTCCTTGCAGGCGCAGTACCTGCCCACCGGCTTTCAACGCATCCTTCGCATTGATTGTCTCATCTTTCAGGTCTTTCAGGATATTGCCGGTCTGCTTACCAATTACAAAAGCGCTATCTGCCGCTGCGGCCATGATATTGCCTTCCACAACAGTCTGCGCTACTGCCATGTGCAGCCCTGCATTTTGAACGGCATCCGTATCGAAGTCATCGTGATAATTCAAAGCGCTGGCTCCGGCTTGCAGCGGACTTTCTATTGTATCCACAACCCGGTATGCAGGAGCTTTATAGTGACCGTTCTTGTGCTGGCTGCGCAGCAAATCATAATAGGCGCTGGCACGGCTGGAGCGCGGTGTATTTGTGCCGGTGATAGTATTCTTATTACTTTTTTCGTCATGTAGCAGATTTTCTGTCAAGTTCGCATCCGGTTCTTCATTTTCCGCACACTGTCTGGAAAATCTGTTGGGCTTGCTATCACCATTTAATAGTAAATCTGTTGCTGTGTTTGGTTCTACTGTTTGCGCCTTCAATTACTCGGCTATGTCCTCGCCGGTCTTGAAAAGTTCTGGCATTGTACTTTGCTGGGTAAATAAATCTGACATTATTTTCCTCACCTTAAATCGGCAGCACTTTATGAACTATCGGTAAAATTCTATGCAACGCTTGACATAGTATATATCTTGGTATATACTATGGATACAGGAGGTGCGTTATTATGATGACTGCAAAACTATTTGAAAATGGACGAAGCCAAGCTGTTCGACTTCCTAAAGAATTCCGGTTTAATGGGAACGAAGTTTCCATTAATAAAGTCGGAGATGCCGTAATCCTTCTTCCAAGAGAAAACAAGTGGTCTGGCTTTCTTAGCGGATTGGACTTATTCACAGATGACTTCATGAAGTCTGGTCGTGAACAGCCCACGGTACAGGTGCGTGAATCATTATGAAGTATATGTTGGATACCAATATTTGCATCTATGCCATTAAGCACAAGCCCCCAGAAGTTATCAGGAGTTTTTTGAAGCACGACCCAGATGATATGTGTATCTCTTCCATCACTTATGGCGAACTCATGCACGGTGTAGAAAAAAGTCAATCCGTGGAACGAAATCGCGTTGCCATCACGCTCTTTTTATCATCTATTGAAATTTTACCCTTTGATGCAGAAGCGGCGGAAGAGTATGGAAGAGTTCGTGCCGATTTGGAACGCAAAGGTACCCCCATCGGTCCAATGGATATGTTAATTGCTGGGCACGCAAAGTCTGAAGGTCTTATCCTTGTAACAAACAACACAAGAGAATTTTTTCGCGTCAACGATTTGGAAGTTGAGGATTGGGCAAAGTAATCTTATCAGAAGATAACTGAAGGCACTTATCAAAGTTGATTTGATGGGTGCTTTTTGTTTTGAAGAATTCGGATTCGTATCCATCAGACGGAAAAGCTCAGTGTCCTGCGGGAAAGTATTGTTGAAAGGCACCACCACTTTATCTGCAATCAGCAGACCGCTGCCAACCTCGGCATTTTCAATATACCGCTTTTCTTCATCGGAGATATGAAGCAGCCGTGCAATGTCGTTTGCATCGTCCGGGGCCTGATTCAGCAGCTTGATATAGCCGCAGTCGGACAGCATACGGCGGGCATCCTCGTTGTTCAGCACAGAGCGAACGTGTTGGGTAATGGAAGTCAGGATGGCACCCCACTTGCGGGCACGGCTGGAAAGCTCGAAGTAGTAGTTCGTGCAGGCGCTGTTGCCCAGCAGTAGCTGGAACTCATCGGTGAAAATCCAAGTGCGGCGTCCCAGCACGCGGTTTCGGGTGATGCGGTTCCAAATCTGGTCCAGTACCGTCATCATGCCGATGGACTGCATACTCTTGCCCAGTTTCACGGTATTAAAACAGATGCAGTGGTTCTGCAAATCCACGTTTGTCTGGTGGGCAAACAGGTCCATTGTGCCATCCACATACATACTCAACGCCATCGTAAGCGCTTTTGCCTGCGGGCCCTGCAAAGACAAATTATTGTAAAAATCATGCAGCGAGGGCATCTGCTCACGCTCCGGATGCAGCAAATATTTCTGGTAGGTAATCAGCGCTGCGCGATCCACAAGACTGCACTCTTGGGCGCTCAGCTCTTTGCTGTTCAAAACCAGTTGGCAGAAATCTCGTAGGAACTGGCTTTTCAGCTGGATAGGATTACCTTCATCGCCGTAATCTTCCGAAATATCCATCGGATTGATATGAGATTTGCTCGATGCCGAGATTTCAATCACTTCACCGCCAAAATCGACCAGCCGCGCATATTCATTTTCCGGGTCAATGATGACCAGATCGTCCTCCGGCCAGCGCAGCATGATACCTGCCATCATCTGCATAACAGCAAAGGATTTGCCGAAGCCGGTCATGCCCAGCACCATACCAGCCGGGGCAGGCAGCAGTTTTCGGTTGACCATAATCAGATTTTTACTGCGGGCGTTGGTGCCCTCATACAGTCCACCGGGTTGGAACAGTTCCTGCGTAGTAAACGGCACATAGATAGCGGTATTCACTGTCAGGAGAGTGCGCTCCAGCGCCAGCCATTTCTTTCCAAGTGGTAAAACGCTGTTCATGGCAGCGCACTGCTCAAAGGGAATCGGGCTGAACCGGCACGTCTGCTGCTGCACAGTATTGCAGATTTGCTGCACACGCTCGTCCAGTTCGGCATTGTTGCGGCCATAGGTGTGGATCAGGATGCAGACCTTGAAAATCTTTTGGTTATAATTGTGCAGGTTATCCAGCAGCTCCTCGGCATCCTCGATCTGGTTGGTCAGTTCATATCGCACGCCCATGTAGGCGGGCAGGTTCATGCGCACAGCATTGACCATGCCATCGCCCTTTTCTTTCTGCATATAAGCCAACTGCTTTTGAACCTGCTCAACGGCTTCGCGCTGCTCGACGGCATCTACATGAATGGAAATTGCATTATCAAAGTCTAAGTCACTGAGCAGCGAAAGCAGATTGTCTTTCATCTGCGGGGCAATATCCCGCAGATACAGCACCTTGCCATAATACTCGCCAAACTGGTAGCGGTCATTGTACACAGCGCGGGAATCATCATGCTCCGGCTTCCAGTTGTAACCGCTGGGCGCAATAAAATCCTTGGTCGTAAGGGAATCCTCTGCCAGCAGCCAATCATAAGAAAATGCCATGACTTCTTCCGGGCGGGTAATACCATGCAGCAGGTTCAGGCGCTCAATACCGGAGAGCCTGCGTACAGTGCTGCCCATGCGCTTGAACAGGTTTTGGATGTCCTCAGCGCGTTTGAGGAGTCGAACCTGCGCTTTTCGGTAATCATCCTCATGCAAGCTGATAGTGATATACTTCTCCCGAATCAGTCCATTTTGCCCTTGCAGCGCTTTTTCAGATATAACGCGATTCATTTCCTCGCTGTACCGGTCACGGGCATCACCGCGCAGCGGCAGGAAAGTGTCGCGGCGGAATTCTGCTTCGTCCACACGCCGGGTCACAAGACTGATTTGCAGATGTGTGTCCGGGTCGAAATAATTCAGAAATTCGCTGTATTGGGTAAAAAGACTTTTTTGCTCCTCCTGCCGTGCCAGCTGAAAATTGACATCCGTGAACGCCATTGTCATGGAGAAAAGTCCCGGCTCCACCTCACAGATGCCGCTTTCGTACATACGCTCGTATTGCAGACAGTCCGCAGCCTTCTCAGGTGCACGGCGCTTCTTGATGCTGCGGGCGCTCTGCGCGGCATTCATTTCGGATTGTTTTGCGGATCTGCGCAGCTGCTTTGACCGCTGCTTTCCTTCCTTTGCGCGCTGCTTTTTTGTCTCGGCGGCAATAGGTTTCACATTCGGAATTTCTGCGAGTTCTTTTCTTTTGAACATTTCGACTCTCCTTATAGGGGCGGATCGGCACCGCTGCATTTTCGCTGTGCCATGCCCAGTAAATTTTCACGAGCTTTTCAAACGGATAACCGTCACGGTGGATAAAGCCCAGTCCCAGAAAAGGCAGCACCTCCACCATGACGATATAAGAAACGACCTGCATATCCATCCGCAGCCAGTGCAGACAGACAAAGCAGGTCGCAATCGCCAGCACCGCAGCCGCAGCAAAGCAGGCCAGCTGGCGGAGAGATAGCCCCAAAAAGAACTTTTCTCTGTACTCTGTGATTTCGAGGTTTGTTTTTGTGGCAATCATAGCTTTTCAATCTCCAAATGGTATTAGGTCATTGCATTGGTAATGGCTTTCGTGAACTTTCCGCTCATAAACACTGCCACCAGCAGGATCACCGATTGCCCCAGCATTGCCCACGCTTGCTCCGTGATGCTGCCACCGGTGCCCAGCGAACCGGCCAGTGCCGGATAAAAGCCGATGACCAGATACAGCACTGCGCCCTGCAAGGCAACCGCGAGGTAGGATTTGAGGAAGTTCACCGCAATGCCGTGCAGCTCCTGATAGCAGAGTGTGGCTATGGACAGCGATGCCATCGCATTGTAGACATACAACTCTATAAAGCGTGCTGCCACAATGGTGTTGACCACGATGTTCACAATGCGCAGCATCCAGCCCACGACCATCAGCTCCAGCGCCACCGGCATATTGCCAATGCCGCCCGGCAGCGCAGCAATAGCATTTTCAATATCAATGGTCGTATTGACTTCGCCACTGCCGACATAACCGGATATGCCAACGGTCACGGTTGACGCAACTTCAAAGAGTGCGTTCAGAATTTCCGTTGTATGTACCACCGCCCACCGGCAAACAACAATTTTCAGCATGACCAGTGCGATCTGCTGGATCGTAAAAGCATTGTTGCTGCCGTTCATGGCAATACGCTGGGTGGCATTGTACAACTCCAGAATCATAAAAAGCGCCAGCAGGGTCAGCGCCACCGGCATAACTACGCCGGTGCTTATGCTGTCAGCATAGCCCGCCAAGGTGCTGTTCCAGTCAGTCAGGCTGCTGAGCAAACCGGAATTCTGCCCCATAGAGTTGACCGTGGCAGAAATGCCCTCCAACTGGCTGCGTATTGTATCTTCAAAAATAGTGCAGCCCTCCTTTACCCGACTGTCAGCGTGCCAAAGTAGGTGGCGACCGCAATGATCAGCACACCGCCTGCCATTGCCCATGCACCGCTGCTGATACCGGGGCCGTTATGGTCTTTCAGGTTGGTGCCCAGCGTTACCGCACCAAACAGCAGCAGGAGGCCACCGGCAAAGGTGACAACATTCGAGATGAGAGTCGTAATCGTAGATACCATTTCCATTGTTCATTTCTCCGTTCAGTTGTTATTTTCGGCACAGAGCTTTACAGTCTTTACGTCCTTTACATCGCTAATAAAGTCCGCAAAAGACTGCTCTGCGCGCCTGTCATAATCGAAAGGCTTGCCGCCTTCCGCTTCTACCAAATGGTAATTGGGGTGGTCTTTCAGATTGTATTTGCGTGAATAAAAGGGTGCCACGCCGGAAATCATCAGCAGGCACCAGTTCCGGGGCATGGTTCGGATTTCTTCTGGGGTCATCAACTCACGTCCAAGAGCCTGATAGGACTTCGTATACGAGCCTTGGCTGCCTTTGTTTTCCGATGTGTTCATCACTTCAATGGTCGCCTTGCCTAACGCCTTGGAGAAGAACTCCAGATTCTCCGGGTTACCGCCTGCGCCAAGAACGATCATAGAATCGCAGTTTTCATAGATGGTCGCCCAGTCATCTTTGTACTGGCTTTTCAGCTGGTTCAATGACTGGTAAATCAGGGTGCAGGCAATGTCACGGCTGCGAATCGTACTGATAAGGATTTGAAAATCCGGTATCATGCCGATGTTCGGGAATTCATCCAAGAGGAACCGCAGATGCCGTGGCAGGCGCTTATCCGGGCGATGGTCTGCAATATCCACCAGAATTTGAAAGCACTGTTGGAACATAACTGCCGCCAAAAAATTGTAGGCTGTTGTTGTGTCGGGCGTAACAACAAAGAGCGCCACTTTTTTCTCGCTGCCCAGTTCCCGCAGGTCAATCGTATCGTCCGCGCAGATATTGGCAATGGACGGAATGTTGAATGCGCTCATGCGCAGCCCCAGCGACACATTGATGCTCTGTGCGGTCTTGCCGGGAGCCATCTTATAGAGCTTATACTGCTTTGCAGCAAAGGAGTTCGGCTTGTTGATGCTCAGGTCATCAAACAGCAGGTCCAGCTGGCTTACGCTGTTAGGACCATCCCCCTGCGATTCCAGCATAAGGAGCAGCGTCATAACGCTGTTCATGTTCCGCTCTTCCGGTTCCAATTCGTAGAACACATAGCCGATCAGTGCTTCCAGCAGCGCCGTCATGCCTTCCTCCCATATCGGGTCGGCGGTGCTCTTGGCGGTGGGATCTTCTTTCAGGTTTTTGACAAGGTTCTTGGTGACGACCAGAATATCATCCTCATTTTTTATGTAGGCGAAAAGGTTATAATGGTCGGATTTATCCCGGTCTTTCAGGTTGAACACTTTCACTTTGTATCCTTGAGAGAGTAGGACATTGCCATATTCCTGAAGCAACTCTCCCTTCGGATCACTGAGCACATAGTTACTGTTAAACTGCAATAGTTGCGGACCGGCAACGCTGTAGCTCTTGCCGGAACCGGACGGTCCGAACACGATCACATTCTTGTTGCGGTTATAGTTGTCGTTTGCCGTCACCTTCATTTTTGGAGAAAGACTCAGGCTTTCCGATGCCGTGAGTGGCAGGTTGTTCTGCGCGTTTTCATCCAGAAAAGGGGCAATATCTTCCGGGCCGCCCCAGCGAGCGCTGCCGTACTCCTTCTGGGGCATCAGGCGATGCCTGCTGTACTTCACACAAAGGTAAATAAGCCCTGCCATGAGCGCTGTGGCAATGCCGCAGCCAAGCGAGAAGGCGTCTGCCGAGAGCCTGAACGGGTGCAGCAGTAGGCTGTTCAGGTTCAGTGCAGCTGTCAGCCGGTGCGTAGTGGTTCCCTCGGTGAGTTCGTATGTGTGACCCATCCAGTCACCCAGCCAAAAGCATAAAACCGCTGCAATGGGTATCCAAATTTTCAGGTTTCTTTTCGGTTGGTTCATAGGCGTTCTCCATGTTCCGGCGGCGGCACAGGGCGGGACTGGTTCATCTCTTTGACCCGCTGCGCGGCGCGGTCGCATAGGTCTCTCAGTTCCGGAATTGGGCGTTCTTTGCCGCGCTCTGCAATGCAGTTTTCCAACGCAGTCTGAATACGATCCACATCCTGTCCCTTAAACCACAAATACATCTGGCCGGTATCTCGGTCTTTGGTGACAGAGAAATCTACGGAATATTGCTTCAGCTGCCTGCGGATGTAGGGCAGCGTCTTTTTATTCACGTCCACCGATGCCAGCGGGCGTTCCTGCCGGTTGAGCGTGTTCAGACTTTGCTGCCCATAATTTTGGCTGCTCATTGCCTGCACGGTCAGCCGGAGTATATCAAAAATGCTCTGGCTGGCAAACCGCGCAGCGCTGATTTCCACGCGAACTGCGGTTTCTTCAATCATAGTTCATCCCTTCTTGCGACATTTTTCCGCACTTTTCAGTCATAGTCTGCGACATTTTTCGCAACTCACCATGGTAAGGGCAGTTTGTGCCGCGCTGCATAGTTTTCAATTTTCATTTCCAACCTGTACTCATGCAGTCTGTCGCGCAGACTGTATTCCAGTGTTACAACCTTGATGCCTTGCTGCATGACCTGTTGGAAAAAGCGAAATAGATGCTGTTCCTTGCCGCTGATCTGGCACATACGGTAAATATAAATGCAGTCAATTTCCCCGGCCTTGACCTGCCGCATCATTTCACGGTAGCCGGGGCGCAGCAGCCAGCCATATCTTTCGTCAGCGCTGGTGCCGACAATTTTGCAGTTGTCCTGCTGTGCTTTCGCTGCACACTCTCGGATGCAGCGAAGTGTTTCGCCATCATTACCGGGAATTCGCGCATACAGCCATACGCGTTTTGTGTTTTCATTTTGCATTTTCATCGGTTCCTTATATTTATTTTTAAGAAAAAACGCAGGCGGACTGCGGATTCCGTCTGCGATGCAGGTATAAATCATATCACTGGTCCTCCTCGGTATCAGCTTCAGATTTGCGGCGTTTGTAGGTCAGCACACCGATTGCAGCAATAGAACCGAACACAACAACGACCAGCAAGGCCACCGGGAACGTGTCTCCGGTCTGGGGGATCGTCAGCTGCGGCGCGGGGGTGGAAGTCGGTGCGGGGGTCTGCACCGGTGTTGGGGCAGGTGTGGGAGCCGGAGTAGGTGCAGGGGTAGGTTCTGGCGTATCCTCATGGTGCGGGGTAGCCTTATCGACCATCGTGATAAGACGCTTATCGGCTCGTTCCCAGACTGTCTTTTCATCTGTGCGCAGATACAAACAGACCGTCTCGTCTACCAGCTCGACTTTGAACTGAACAGAACTTGCCACCTCATAACCGGCAGGCGCGGCATCTTCCGTCAGGGTGTAGATATGCTCGGTTTTCCCGTCAGAAAGGTGGATACCATCTTCCGAAATCGGAACATGATGCGTATTGGAGTCGGTTACCCATGTGTCGATGACGTTTTTATCTTCATCACGGATGGTCAGCGTTGCGCCGGGCAGCAAGGTGCCGCCTGCGTCCACCTTGTCAATATCCAATACAGGTGCGTCCTGCATGACTACGGTGGTGTCGTCCAGCTTTTTCCAAGTGTCGCCGGTCTTTACATAGACTTCGTTTTCCTGCTCATTTCCAACCTGTACGAACTTAAACACAATGTTTTCGGCTTCCGCATAGGTTTCAGGAGCGCGTTTTTCAATAAGGGTGTACTCCTTGTCCAGCTCCAGACCGCGAACGGTATGGGGTGTCTTGGCAGAGGTCCAGTCCTCAATCAGCTTGCCGTCTGCATCGCGGATCTCCAGCTTTGCACCGGGCAACTCTTTGCCGTTGGTGACATCCTGCTTGGAAATGTTCACGGTAGTGCGCAAATTGGTGTTTGTGCCATCCACTACCTGCCATGCCACTTCTTGACCGGCATAGGTGAACTCGACCTCGATGGGGCTGTTATCAAGAAGATACCCAGCAGGGGCGGTGATTTCGACAATGCGGTATTTACCGCTATTGCCGGAGTCCGGATAGGTTTCGGCGCGAATGGGCACATCCACATCAAACCAAGTAAAACCGCTGTCGTTGGTTGGGTCACTGGTTGCCAGCTTTGCACCGGCGTCCACCAGCTTCGTGCCATCTGCTGCGAAAATATCGTCCACCGTGTACAGTTCATACACAGCACCGGGCAGATAGGTCAGTGTTTCGCGGTCCTGCTTATAGATGCCAACGCCGATTTTGCTGACCTTGTCATCGGGCTTTTCGGGAACCGGCAGCACACGCGCATTTTCAAAGACAAGGATCTGTGCGGTCTTATGGGCATCCGAAGCATCTTTAACATTGACAATGCCGTATGAACACTCTTTGTCGCCATCCTGCTCGTGGCTGACGATGGTTTTCGCCAGCACAATATCATTGCGCTGGTTGTCCCAGCCGAATTCCACACTATAGCTCTGCTGCGTCAGCATAAAGCCATAGGGTGCTTTGACCTCGGTGATCGTGTACTTGCCCAAAGGCAGGGTCACGGTCACTTCACCTTTGGTGCCGTCATGGGAGATGGTGAGGAAATCATAGGTGGCCTGTGTACGATTGGGGGCAAATTTCACCTCATCGACCTGACCTGCCGCACCTGTGGTAACAGTGGCAACAAGGTCGCCATCCTTATACCAATAAGTACCCTGACGGTCGAGTGTGGCAATATCGCCGTCTGCGTGGATTTCGTAGGTTGCCCCTGCCAAATTATCCTGCGTGTAGATGAACTGCCCGTCTTTGTAATCGTTCAGGACATTGCCCAGCTTGCGGATGGTCAACTGTCCGAGGGTTTCATGGTTGAAATACTTTTCTTCTACAATGTACTCGTCCATGTCATTGGTGGCGTTGCCCACGACCTGCCAGACACGCTCGGAGGTGATTTCAAATTCTACAGAGTAGGCAGGATCATTGTAGTAACCTTCGGGTCCCTGCAATTCCTCAATGAGATAGCGACCAAGCGGAAGTTTTTCCGGCGTTTTCATCAGGCCATCCGCATCGGTGTAGAACACATCGGTTTTCTTGGTGGCGCTGCCACTGGCAGGGTCAATCATCGAAATGCGGGTCTTGTTGCCTTTATCATCCAGCTTGTACAGTGCAAAAGCGGTGTTCGCAATCTTGACCGCCTTGCCGGTTTCGGTGTCGGTCTTGATGAGCTGCAAGTAACCTTCCAGTTCTTCATCCAACACGTTATAGGCCATGTAGTTGTTGGTGGCGGTGGTGACGCTGCCGGCAGGAACCGTAAAACGGCTCTGCGGGCTGTCCTTGCTGACCGTTACGATAAAGGGATCGCATTGGAAAACGTCCTTGGGAATGGTAGTCTCGACAACAAGGTACTGCCCATACGGAAGTCCCTCAACGCGGATGACACCTTCCTCGTTTGTATACAGTTCTGCCAACCGGTACTCTGCATCCTGATCAGTGGGAACCCAGCCATTGCCTTTGCCGTTGGCGTAGTCACCATCTGCGGTCAGGGTAGCATTGTAGGCTTCTACCGTGGCAGCGTTGCTCTCATACATATTGGCAACAGCCTGCCTCTCGGCAGTGAAATCGTACTTGAGCGTCATATTATCGTAGTTGTCTTTGCGGTAAACGTCCAAAATACTTTGCGCATTGTAGCTGCCATCCGGGTTTTTGGTGAACTGTGCTTCCTTACTCAGCTTGGAAATGCGGTAGACGGTGAAGCCCGCACCCTCCAGCTTCAGCGCCGGGGAGGGTTGACCGGTGGTAGAAACCAGTTTATTCAGCGAGAAGCCGGATTTGAGGACTTCATCTTGGCTTTCCTGCTCCGCGTTGATATGGTAGCTGGATTCATCTGCATAGGTCAGTGTTTTGTAGTGATTGACCTCATCGCAGAGATACCCGGTGGCATAGGAGAGGTAATAACCATCCCATGCCTTGCGGCCGTCCAGCTTGCGGCTTTCAGCTACGGCAGAGTACTGATTCTTATAGAGGTAGTCGGTGTATTCGTTATTCTTCCGAACCAAATCACTGTATTTGCCGGTGCGCTCCAGCTTTTTATTCAGCTGCGGGTATTTGCCGGTCGTATACAGTTTGCCGTTGCCGTCAATGGGCAGCACCAAACCTGTGGCACGCTCGACAAGGTAGTAGCGCCCCATATATAGGTTGGAAAAAGCAAGTTTCCCGTCCTTGATGGCAGCAGAGGCAACCAGTCTGTCTTTCTGCAAAATGGGCAGGTAATCGGTATCCCAGCCGCCGTTGGTAAGCACAGTGGTGTGCCAGATGGGGTTACCATTGGCATCCAAAATTTTGGAATAATCCACTGTGCCGGTGACGCCATCCGGGTGTGCGATGGTATCCGCTGCATACAGGTCGTAGACGGCTCCCTCCAAGGTGGTATCACCGTTGCTGCCCGCAGCCAGATACCGCGCTGCATCCAAATCGACTTTGGTCAGCAGGATACTGCCAAGAACGCGGTCGTTTTGCATCTTATCGGCATCCGCGTGCATCGTGTAGGATTTTTCATTGTTGGCAATGCCAGTAGGATCTGTGTCGTAGGTTTTGTCGGTTGCGCGGTCGCCAAACGTAATCGTGACGATGGCTTCACCGGTGTCGATCAGAGTGCCGCCGTTGTTGGTGGTGGTAATATCGGCATTATAGTCTGCATTGCCGAGCCAAAGAGTCTGACCGTCCAGCGCTTTGGTGATTTCAAAGGCATAGGCCCGCTTGCCCAAAACGGAACCTACCGCACCGGGCTTCGTTACATCCGTCCAGTCGCCATAGTAGCCACTGGGGGCACGGCTCTCCACAACCACAAAACGGCCCTCGTTGCGCTGAGTATAGTAGATGTTATCCGAACCGTTGGCATAGTTGCTGTGGTTGATGACTTTGTAGGCGCCGTCTGCCTGGCGTTCCACCGCATACTGGTTATAGCCGCCTGCGGGGATATAGCGCTGGAGCACGGTATCCCATTCATAAATCTCAAACTCTGTGTCACCTTTGATACGCTGTTTGGTCTCGCTGTCGATTTTGTCGATGGCAACTTTGACAGACCACTCGTCGTTTTTCATGAGGTAATCGTTGCTGCTGTTGGCGGGAACCGTAATGGTCTGGCTGCTGCCAAGGTCGCCGCCGAAAGCATCAAAGCCGTGGGGCACCGTTACCTCGTTGTAGGAGAATTTCAGGTTGTCAAAGTAGTTATGGGCAGCAGAAAGTGCAGCTTCAATTTCGCCGTTGACCTGACCTTCGCAGGCGCTCTGTGCAGCAGACTGTGCGGCGGATGCCTGTGCATCGGCGTCCTGCTCACTGTTTGCTGTAATGCTGCCGCTCTGGGAGGCCGACTTGCTGACGCTGAAATGCACCGTCCATGTTACAGAACCATCGCCGCCGTTCAGGTGGTAATTGTCATCTGCCGTATGTCCGCTGGTCGTGACGGACTGCATCCCATCCGGTGTAATTGTCCAGCTGCCGCCGTCAATGTCGGCAGGGATGCCATCAAGGATCGGTGCAATTTCAATGCCTGCGCCATCCACTTTTTCCAATGTGTCCCGTTGGATTTTGTCGGTATTGACCGTGTAGGAAAAATCCAAGGACTCGCTGCGCTCATAGCTGGCGCTCCACGGCTTATCCACCGATTCGCCACCGGTTTCAAAGCCGGGAATCTCGCTGTCGCCGCTAAGCACAACCGGGGTATAGTTCAGAACCACAAAGCGCTGCCATGCAGCATTGCTGGGCGTATACAGCGTGCCCACATACACGGTCTTGCCGGTCGGTGCCGCATAGGCTTCCGGTGCATTGACGATCTCGGCAGCGATGCTGTCAGGATACTGTTCTGCCTGCCAAGACAGCAGTGCGAGGTAATTGTCTGTTGCGTTATCTGCTGCATCTAAGGCAAGACTCGCGACCGCAGGCGCACCGTTATTGAAGCCTTTCGACCACAAAGTGGCCTGATCCGGCACCCAGCCTTTGTTGAAGTATTCAGCTTCGACCCACACCTGACCAGCGGGGGTATAATTGGCTACCGGTGGATATTTGTTCTTATAGGTAGCACCGGGACCCCATGCCCACTTGCCGCGATCACCGCAGAGGGCAGGCTGACCGCCCAGATAGTTCATCCAACCAACCGAGGTATTCACGCACTGGGTAACCTGCAATCCGGCGTAAGTTGCAATACCTTCATCCACCGAACACATTGCAACCTGCGTTTCCTGTGCAAAGCGATCATGCAAAATACCCGGTACCGGTGCGGAATCGTCCAGCGTAACATGGACGGTTTTCATCAGTGTCTGCGTTGCATCCGTGTAAGTCATGGTGACGCTGAAATCTTCGCTGGCTTTCACATAGATGCCCGCCACACTTGCGGAAACTTCAGAGAAATCATAATGCAGCTGGCTCTGGCGTTCTTCTTCGGTTGCCGGGGTCAAATCGCCGCTGGTAAAGCTATATCCCAGCAGCTCGACGTTATCGGGCAGCGTAATGTCCGCGCTGCTGCCGTTGGCGGGGTACATAACCTGCATACTGATAGGCACGATGGCGTAGTTCTCGCCATCAATGTGCGGGAACGCAGCAGTCGTGCTGTCCGCATCCAGAAGTGCAGCATCAAGCGCCACCTGCTGGAAAGAATCATCACTGACGCTGCTGTAATCTTCATTGCCCCAGCCCTCAATGCTGATTTTGGTTTCACCAACCAGTACCGGTAGGCCATAGGAATCCAGATAATATCCGGTCGGCTCCTGCGTCAAGCTGGGGTACATCTTATGCCAGATTTCGTACAGTTCGTCACTGCCGCCAGTGTCGCCCTCGGTTTCAGGTTCCTGTTGTGGGGCATCCTCGTCCAGTGATTCATCGGCTGTTTCCGGGGTTGCGGTACTGTTGGCATCGCTTTCGGATTTTGCTTCCTGCGTTGCCGCCTGTTCCGGCGTTGCGACCACAACCGGTCTTGCGCTGTCCTCCGCCAGTGCCCCATAGGGGAGCATACCGCAGCACATCATCGCCGCCATGCAAAGGGCTGTAACGCGCTGCCTCATTTTGAATTTGTGATTCATTGCACACAAGTCCTTTCTTTGTCAAAATTCATCTATATAAAAACAGCGCCTGTGGGTACAGACGCTGGAAAGCCAATAAAAAGTCCCGGCATTGCTGCCGGGAAAAGCTATTATACGAATTGTCACTTAGTAGGAAAAGTAGCTGAGAAACTGCGGAAGTTCTGCTTCCGGCAGTGTTTCCATGATTCTCAGCGCCATGTACTCCGGGCGACTGATTGCAGGCAGGAACTGCCGCGCATAGACTTTGCCTACGCGGGCACTGCCGACATCACGGATCATCCCTTTTTCGCTTAGTTTCCTCATCAGAGGGTAAATCGTTCGCGGATGCCATGAACCTTTGTATTGCTCGGTGATCTGGCCTAGAACCTGCTGCCCTGTAATGGGGTGCCCGGCGTTCCAGATAATCTGCATAACTTTCATTTCGGACTCGTTCAGCCTTGTCTTTTTTCGTTCCATGTTTATGACCTCACTGAAAAGTTACTGCCCAATAGGTATACTGTCCTGCTTCCGTGCTGCAAAACCAGCATCCGATTCCCATGCTGGAATAGTTGGGCGACACGATGCTGGCGTAGTGGTCGGGGCTGCTTTGCCATGCAGCACAAACGCTGCTTGCGGATGCAAACGGACCGGCTGCAATAATCTCACCGCAGACGGCACCGGAATGGTCAAACGAGCCACCAGATGCAAAACTATCACAACGGGAGTTTGCAATAGAACTTAAGCCACCATCTACGGTCAGCGCAGGCAGACCAGCCGCGGCGCGCATGGCGTTGATATTTTCCGCTACCGCCCAGTAAGCTGAATCGGAACTGTCAATGCTCCACCACTGGTCAGTCCCTGCTGCAAGGTCAAACGGAACTGCACCATAGCTCATGGATACTTGCTGCGATGCCTCCGCCTGCTGCACAGGTGCAGCGGTTGCGGCAGGAGCCTCAGTAGGAGCTGGGGTAGGTTTCGCAGTCGGGGCTGCGGTGGGGGTCGGTGTTGCGGTAGGCTCTGCCGTTGGTACCGGCGTCGGATCAGGCGTTGGCGCAGGAGTGGCAGTCGGCGTTGCTCCACTGCTGGTTTCCGGCGTGACCTCCACCAGCACACTGGTTTCAGGGGGCTCAAGGGTTGTCGGCTGCTGCGCGGCGCATCCGCATAGGGCAGCAACCATAAGGGTCAAAATAAACATAGACTTTTTCATTCGATTCCTCACAATCTATAAAGGTAAGTGTACAGCGCGGACGCGGCGCAAATCAGAAGATTGCCCACCCACATAAGCAGCTGCGGCAGCGCAATTGGACTGATCAGAAATGCAACGGCAGCAGAAGCTGCTGCTTCACCATAGCATCCATCCAGCAGCGCCAGCATAGCGGCAACACCGCCGAGGAGAGACAACAACCCGCCAAAGGCTCCCACAACTCCATACAGGAGATTGAGGAGAAAGCCCGCTGCAAAGAGCACCAGCACGACCGGCACCGCAAGGATTCTGAGAATCCAGAGTAAAGCGATATTTTTTCTAAGTTGAATCAGCATAATTTCCACCTCCACCCTCATCATACAGGAATGATTTTATTTTGCAAGGCTGTCGATTTACCGTTCCAATTCATCATCCGATTGAATCAGTGCATCTTCCGGTTCTTCTTCCAATTCTTCCGCTTCGCCCTCAATAATGGGTGCATCATTGCCCACATTCAGCAGGGCATCCAGCTCGGCAAGGCGGGCACTTTTATCGCTCAGTTCCTGCTCCTGGAAGAACGGCTGCTTCAGTTCTTCCTCTGCATTGGTAAGCTGTTTTGTAAGCTGTTCCAGACTGCCATGCAGTCGGTTCAGGTCCTGTGGCAGAGCAGAAACTACATTTTGGAAGCGAATCATGTTGCCGGCAGCATCATTACCCAGTTTTGTCGTGTGCGTTGCCTCGCCAACAAGGTGGGCATGGAATACCTTTTCCAGCGGTTTATATTCGACTGTGATTTCAAAGCCTGCATAGTGACCTACCGGCACAGGTTTCGTTGCCCGCACTGCTGCACCGACAAGCCCCAGCAGCGCCTTACCTGCATCCTCGCGCTTATCGTAGGTTTTCCCGTCCAACTCGATAGAAAAGATGAGCTTTTTATCGGCATCATAAGACTGGTGTTCTTTTGCTGTCTGAATATCCTGCTCAAATGCACGGATTCGATGCTCGGTTCCTTTGATTTGGCGCGGGAAAGTCACGGCTACCGCATCTTCCAACCGGTAATGCTGGCTGGTGTAGGCAGCTTTCAGGGTCCGCAGCCGCGCCACTTGAATGTCCAAGTCCATCTTTTCCTTGATCATGGGGTTACCCGCTGCCAAAGCCTTGACTTCGGCATAGGTGAGCGCAGCTTCGTCCAGATCCTCGCAGCTACGGGCTGGGGATTTTGACGTCATAATTTGCGAAATAAACTTCTGTTTATTCTCGACAAGCTGCCAGCTGTACGAATCAAAAGTTGACTCTGTAACGTAAATAAATATGGAAACTTCCTTGTTCAGGTTGCCTTGGCGGACCATGCGTCCGTTACGCTGGGCAATATCAGCAGGTCGCCATGGGCAGTCCAGATGGTGCAACGCAATAAGCCGTGTCTGTACGTTGGTACCAGCGCCCATCTTCTGGGTGCTGCCCATCAGGACGCGCACAGTGCCATTTCTGACTTTTCCAAATAGTTCAGCTTTTTTTGTTTCGGTATCCGCATCGTGGATGAACTGCACTTCCTCTTTGGGGATGCCCTTGGCAACCAGCTTATCGCGCACATCGTTGTATACGTCAAAGCCGTCCTCCTTGGGGGTGCTGAGGTCGCAGAAAATCATCTGAGTGGAGTGCTGCTCCTTGGTCTTTTCCCATATCTCATATACCTTATCCACACAGGCGTTGGCCTTGCTGCCGGGATCATCCGGCAATAAAGGGTTCATGAGCCGCTGGTCCAGTGCAAGTTTTCTGCCGTCATTGGTGATGCGCAGCATATTATCTTCCGTGGGCTGCACTTTTCCGCTTCGGACCTTTTCGGCGCGGTCTGCCAAGCCTTTGACCATTCTTTTCTGGACTTCACTTGGCTGTAACACCACATTGGTGGGCTTGCCGCCCACCAGTTCCGGCACCGGCAAATGCAGCATATCGGCGGTCTGAATGTCCGCAGACATCTTAAAAAGGCTCATGAGTTCCGGCAGATTATAAAATCGCGCGAATCTGGTTTTTGTGCGGTATCCTGTACCAGTTGGGTTAAGCTCAATCGCTGTAATGCTTTCCCCAAAGGTCGATGCCCACGAATCGAAGTTGAGCAAGCCCTCTTTTTCCAACAAGCCCCTTTGCAGATAGCGCATCATGACGTACATTTCCGTCATGGAGTTAGATATTGGTGTACCGGTCGCAAACACGATACCATGCCCACCGGTCACCTCATCAAGATACATACACTTCATCAGCATATCACTGCTTTTCTGGCTTTCTGTCTGGGAAATGCCCGCAACATTGCGCATTTTGGTGGCAATCATGGCGTTTTTGAAATAATGTGCCTCATCCACCATCAGGCTGTCCACGCCCAGATCCTCAAAGGTGACGACATCATCCTTGCGCTGCTGGTCGTTGAGCTTGTCCAGCTTTTTCTTGAGCTGCTTTCTCGTGCGTTCCATCTGTTTGATGGTAAAATTCTCGGCGCGGGAGCTTTTCAAAAGTGCGATTTGGTCAATGACGTCATCAATCTGCCTTTGCAGGTACATATGCTGGCGTTCTGCCGAAAGCGGGATTTTCTCGAACTGACTGTGCCCGATAACGATGATGTCATAATTGCCGGTCGCAATGCGGGCACAGAATTTCTTGCGGTTTTCCTTTTTGAAATCGGTTTTCTTTGCTACCAGAATTTCCGCGTTCGGATAGAGCAGGAGCGCTTCGGATGCCATCTGCTCGGTCAAATGGTTGGGAACCACGATCAGCGTTTTACTGCAAAGCCCCAGTCGTTTCTTCTCCATGGCACTGGCCACCATTTCATACGTCTTGCCCGCACCCACTTCGTGCGCCAGCAGGACATTGTTGCCGTACAGCACATGGGCAATGGCGTTTAACTGGTGTGGGCGAAGGGTGATTTCCGGGTTCATGCCCGGAAATTTCAGGTGACTGCCATCGTACTCGCGGGGACGCAGCGCGTTAAATTTTTCATTGTAGATGGCGACCAATCGCTGGCGGCGTTCCGGCTCCTTGAAAATCCAGTCTTGGAACTGCTCACAAATCTGGCGCTGCTTTTCCTGTGCAGCCTGCGTCGCCTCCTTATTCAGCACCCAAGAAACGCTTCCGTCAGCCGCCGTAACTTTATCCCGAATTTGGGTAGAACGCAGGTTCAGGGCGTTCTCCGCAATCAGGTAGGCGTTGGCGCGGTTCGTACCGTAGGTCACCGTTGCTTTGATATTGCCGTCACCAAATTTCTTGTTGGTAATGGCCCAGCTGCCGGTATATGCTGCGAACTCCACTTTGACAACCCGCCTCGTGTAGTAAGGCGCATCCAACAGTTCCTCTAAAAACTGCTGCACATATTCTGCGGGAATCCAAGTAGCGCCAAGGCGGACGCTGATTTCACTGGCTTCCAAGTCCTTTGGCTGCACCTTTTCAAGCGCAGCCACGTTTATTTGAAACTGCGGGTCATTCGCCGCTACTGCCTTTGCTGCCTGCAGTTTTTCACGGACGTTGCCGGACAGGTATTCATCCGCAGGCAGGTAGATAGGGTTGCCATCGGTATCGACCTTTACGGGGTCACGGAAGATAATGCCGGTCAGATCGTTGATGACGGTTTCAGTGGTTTTCCCGGTCAGCTTGGACATATACCCCAAGTCAACGTGTCCCTGCTCGGAGAGACTGAGCGCCAGTGATTCTTCTGCGGTATCCACATGGTCTACTGCCTGTGCGGGGCGGATCGTCCGTTTGGTGAACATATCCGTCTTGCCTTTGAAGTTTCCCTCATCGTCCAGATCTTCCAAGGAGCAGAGCAGGAAGTAGCCGGAATCCTCACGGAATGCGGATGCCGTGCCACGGCTGTTGATAAGCCCATATTTCTTGCGGTAGGCATCGTATTGGTCGTTCAGACGGGCTTGCAGCTTTTGAATATACTCATCCGGAAAGTTTTCCAACTGGGCATCGATCAGCTCACGGCAGGTATCCCGCAGGGGCACCAGTGCGCGGATGCGGGCCAACGTGGTATCTCCGCCTTTTACCACACGCATCTTGGAATTTTCGCGGTAGTAAATGACGTCATCCTTTACCGTATAACTGAAATTGCGCACATTGGGGTCCGCGTCAATGGTGCCGCTTTCTTCTTCGGCATATTCCTGTTCGTCCACCAGCGTGTAGTCCGCGTGCAGGTTAGAGAGCGCTGCATCCAGTTGCTCCGCCAGCGGGCTTTGCTCATTCGGCACACAGGCAGAGCGCATTCCGTAGGGGCCGCTGACCATCTGCATTTCACCGCAGACCATTTCCGGGTGGTCGATGAAATACTGGTTCAGCGGGATTCCGTTTTCTGTTTCTCCAACGTGTATCCACGGTGCGTCCTGCTCCAAGACTCTGCCGCGCTTTTGCAGAAACAGAATGTCGGAGGTCACTTCCGTACCGGCATTGCTCTTGAACGTGGTGTTGGGCAGGCGTACTGCGCCGATCAGGTCACACCGCGCTGCGAGATATTGGCGCACGTCCTCTGATTTCTTATCCATCGTGCCGGAGGTTGTGATGAACGCCATAATGCCGCCGACACGCAGTTTATCTACCGTCTTGGCTAGAAAGTAGTCGTGAATTTGGAAGTGCAGCTTATCATACCGGCGGTCGCTGACCTGATACTGTCCAAACGGCACATTGCCGATGGCAAGGTCAAAGAAGTTGTCCGGCAGGTCGGCTTTTTCATACCCTGTAATTTGGATTTTTGCTTTCTGGTAAAGCTGCTGCGCAATGCGCCCGGACAGGCTATCCAGCTCCACGCCGTACAGCTTGGCATTGTGGGTATCGAACTTGCTGTGCCGATGCCCGAAGAACGCACCGACACCCATACTGGGTTCCAGCACATTGCCGCCCACACAGCCGATATGCTCCAAGGCGCGATACATAGCATGAATGACCGCAGGCGGTGTGTAAAAGGCAGTCAACGTGGATTCCCGCGCAGCGGCGTATTCATCCTCGGTCAGCAGGGCTTTCAACTGCTCGTACTCGGTATGCCAGTTATCCTTGCCGGGGTCAAAGGCATCTGCCAAACCACCCCAGCCAAGATAGCCAGCCAGAATGTCCTGTTCCTGCTCACTTGCAGGGGCACCACCGGATGCCATGCGCTGCTCGATTTCTTTCAGCGTGCGGATGGCCTGCACATTGGCAGCGAACTTTGCTTTCGGACCTTCCGGCACGGCAGGTTCATACGGTGCAAGGTAGTTCGTGCGGTCATACTCGGCAGGTTCCTCACGCGCAGCAAGGCGGTCTACATCCTGCATGACCTGCGATACAAAGGTAGATTTCTCCGGTTCGTCTGCGCTGATTTCGGGTTCCTGTTCCTCGATTTCGTTGATGTCCACTTCCATCAGGCTGTCAAAATCGAGATTGGCAAGTGCCATCCGGTTCATATCTTCCAGCGAAGCGTATGTATCCTGCGCATAGAGGGTATCGTCCACAAACTTGCTGATCGTGCAATGCTCCAGATCCGCATGGACCTGAATCGTATGCTGCTCGTCCTCGGTAGTGGTGTAGCCAAGATCGATTTGGGTGAGGTCGGAGAAATCCGGCTCTGTGATTTCAAACTCATCCTTGAGGTAGTCCTCGATATAGGAGAGGGCCTGCTCACGCTGCTCCTGCACCAGAGATTCACGCTGCTGCTCCGATAGCACCATGCCGCCGTTGTGGGGATTGGCGTCCAGCAGTTGTTGGAACTGTTCTCGGCTGACGGCGCGGCCTACCAGCGGAAAATCTTCATTGCGCAGATGGACGTCAAATTGTCCGATGCTCTCTACGGTGAATCGTTGGTCGTTTTCAAGGTAAACGGTGCTGCCCACTTCGCAGACAGGTTTCTGGTCAGGGATGGGTGGCGGCAGGGGCTTCGATTCTGCCTGCCTGTTTATCCATGCAGGCATCTTCTCGCGTTCTGCATCCGTCAGGTAGCGGTCCATTCGGACAAGGCATTCCAGCCGCTTGCCGACCTCTTTCCATTTGAGCTTTTTCTCATACCGCAGGTCATCCTTGAAATCGTAAAGGATGCTGAATCCTTTACCGTCAAAATTGACGAAGCCGCTTCCACCATCGGTAAACGTCCAAGAGAAACCGCCGATGCCGTACTCCTTTTTGAGGAAAACTACGGTTTCCTTTTCCGTTTTCTTTTGCTGGAAATGGTTATAGATGCGGTACTTGCCGCCCTCAAAAACGCTGCCTCTTGTAATGATGACGTTCACATCATCTTCCGTTATGTGACTGCCATCGTCCGGCTGGGGTTCTTTGTAGTGGTATGTAGGCAGGGCTGCTTTGATTTTTTCGTCCTGTTCTTCCTCGGAATAGATGTCGTCCACTTCCAACGCGCCTACTTCATCGCCGCGAGAAGCATTTTCCGGCAGGTCAAAGGACAGTTGCTCGTCCTGACTGACAGCTTTTTTCGGGTCAATGGCCGCGATAAGTTCGTGGTTATCGACCAGTGCGGAGATGGCAGCAGTAACGCTGTGCCACGACAGATGCGATTCCGCGCTGCGGGTCAGGTAGGACCCCTGCCAGAGAAGCAGACCATTGCTTTCTTTATAGAATCCAACGCGGGTATCATCATCCAGCAGAAGCTCCGTAAACACGACCTTGTAGCTCTCACGGATATACCGCAGCCTGTCGATCAGCAGCGGTGTTTTACTGAAAAAGGAAAGGATGTCCGCATTGGAAGCGCGCGAGGTCGTATCTGCTTTCAGCAGGAACGGCAACAGCTCTGCCGGAAATTCGGGCAAAGAAAAAGCGGAGGGCGATGGTTCGCTCTCCGCAGCTGCGGGTTCTTCCGTTATACTTCGTACAGCATCGGAAGGATCATTTCCTCCGCCTGCTGCTTCAGGCTGTTGCACATCTGTGCCCAGCCCAGAGGGTTCGTCTTGCGGTCGGGCATCTGCGCTTTCTGCATCAGATCGCGCAGCGTCTTGTCCACCATCTGCTGCGCATCCAGCCCCATCTTGCGGCAGCTCGACAGCAGCGTTCCCTCCAGCATCATCTGGTCGCACAGGTTCGGCTCGTTCTGCTCCAAGTAGTCCAGCCGCATCCTGCCGTACCGGTTCAGGTTGGTTTTCTTGGCTTTCGGCAAGCTCAGGTTCGGAATCTGATAGCCCTTCACGTTCGTGTACATCATCTGTGACAGCCTCCTCTCGACTGGTCGTCTGTGTGGGTGATTGAGTATCTGTATTATGCACTGGTTCAGCCTGAATTGCAACACTGTCGCGGGCAAGCTGCATGACCTCGTGCCCCAGCTCATCCAGCAAAGGTTCTGCCGCTGCCTGCACATAGCCGCCCAAGCAGAGCGAGATTCGGCTGGTATCAAACTGGGTGACATTCTGGAAAGCCGGGAAATCTTCTTCCTGCACCGGGATACCCAAACGGATGCAGATCATGTACAGGGTGCTTTGTGCAGCGAGTTCCTGCAAGATAAACCGCTGATCTTCCGGGTGGCTCCAATTCAGTGCGCTGTCCTCAATGGATGTCGCCAATACGCGGTTGGCGCGGTCGGACAGGGATACAACTTGTTCGGTTGCCCGATCCATTAAGCTGCCCACGGAATTGACCTGCATAAGAAGTGGCCGGATGGCATCTGTCACTTCCCACGGGGCAGCAGCTTTGTCACCAGTAAGAACCGTGTCTGTCATGGAGAACACTCGTTTGGCAGTGGGTACACCCTGATGGCGTTGCAGAATAATGATGCTTTTACTGCCGTACATAACCTTGCGGTGTGCCTGTTCATTCCAGTATTTCATGGTAGCGCAGGCGGTGGCATCGGGGCGCTGGGCGTGGATCAGCAGCTGGTTGAGGTAGGTGGTGTGGTAGTTATGCGCTGCCGTATACAAGAACCGCCGCCAGTTTTCCGGTGAGGCTGTGACCTGTGTAGCGGTCTGCTGTGCCAGTTGGAAAATATCTTGTGGATTTGGCATTGCTTCACCTTTCCGGTTCGTCCTGAACCTGTTCTTTTTGGTGCTGGGCTTCGACTTCGTGCAGTTCCGGCAAAAGGTGGCTCACATCCTTGAAGCCAATACTGTCCACATAGTAGGCAGTCTCGTTTCCGTTTTTCGTTGTGACTACAATATCACTGGTCGAAAGAGAACACATATGATAGCGCAGCGGACGATTCGGGGCATTGAACTCCTGAAAGCATCTGTCCAAATCGTAGTCCGCAGGGAGATTTGCTATGTAGACGCTGCTGTAATCGGCTGCATGGATGCGGCTTTTGGAATAGGCATAATTCATAAAGCGATATTCGCAGCCGCCCTTTGTAATTTGATAGACTTGGAGCTTATCCAGATTGTCTCCCGGCTGAGGGTGTTCAGGGGCAACATAGCAGCCGATTCGGAAGTTGTCCTCTGCATATTGCTGAATATGACAGCCATAGTGCCCGACATAAGCATGGGTTACGTCAATGTTCTTTACCGCTCTGAGCCGTTTCGTTCCGTCCGCATTTGTCTCAATCACGCGCTGACCGTCACGCACCTGAAATAGTTCACGCCCATCTCGGTTCAAGAACCGCGTGAATTGCAAACTGCTGCATAGCTCATGTGCGTAAAGCCATTCTGTAATGTGCATATCCTTTTCCACCTGTACCCATGTATAACCATCCCGCTGGGTATAGGTATGCGGGCGAACCCTATCTACGCCGATTACTTCTACAAGTTTCTTAGCCATTTGGGGGATTTGTGCATCACTACGGTCAGCGTAGGGACCGCGGTAGTCATCGCACAGGTAATTGACACCATTTCGCACCTGTATGATTGCAACCGCTCCGTCCGGATTCTGACGATCTATCCCTACCACCAATCGTGCATAAGGGAATCTTGTCCGTTCATTCCAAGTGCGTTCGTTGTTATAGGGCATTTCACGCAGTTGGTGATAACGCTTTTCCAAATCTGCGATATTATCAAAGAATTCCGTTGGTGTTTGCTTTCCAAATTGCTCCGGAAACGCACGGGTCATAGCATCCGGAATCAAGTAATACCGATACTCTGCCATATCAGCGCTCCTCCTCATGTGCTTGCTCATGCGCCATCTGTCGAAAATAGCTCTCCAAAATTTTCAAAATGCGATTTTCCATCTGCTGTTTGGTGCAGCCGGTCGGAAAATACTGCGCCACCTTGCTGACATTGATGTTCAGCACCGGTTCACGCGGCGCAACGCTCGGTTTCTGCGCCAACATGATTTCTTCCAACTTGTCCAGCGTTAAGTTTCCTTCTTTGCTGGCTGCTTTCAATTTTTGTGCTTGTGAGAGGGATGGGGTGCAGTCCTGCGCCTCGGCATAGTCGAGGAAACTCTGCTGCTCGTCCGGGGTCAGGTAGGAAAGTTCAACTGCGGGGTTGAATTTCAGGGTGCCACTGTCCACTTTCTTTTGCAAGTCAGGAACGAGGCTGTTAAGGCGAACATATCGTCTTACTTGCGTACCACTATCTCCGGCTTGTTGCCCGACTTCATGGGCGCTTTCCAACTTCCAACCAACTTGGTTGGAAGTTTCTTGGCGGCGTTCTCCTTGATGACTAATGGCTTCCAACTTCATCGCATACGCCCTAGCTTTTTCCATCGGGCTGATATGTTCTCGCTGGATATTGGCATCCACCATGTCGATGATGGCTTGGTCGTCATCAACATCTCGCACCTGCACCTTGATTTTATCCAGCCCTGCAAGCTGCGCTGCATGAAAGCGCCGGTGCCCGGAGATAATTTCATAGCCGCCCTCGGCGCGGGGGCGCACGGTCAGGTTGGTAAGTACACCGTTTTCCTTGATGCTGTCCACCAGCTTCTGCATATCTTCATCGTCACGCACCTCGAAGGGATGATTGACGAAAGGATGCAGTTCAGAAAGTGGTACTTCCGTAACAAGGTCGCCGCTTTCTCGTTGGCGGTCAGCCTCTGAGGAAAACATATCAGCGATCGCGGGCATCTTCATCGCGTTCATAAACTTGTTCTTCGCGGCCATGACCTAATACCTCCTGCGTAAATTCAACGTATGCTCTTGCGCTGCTGCTTTTGGGTTCGTACAGGATAGTGGGTGCTGCAAACGCCTGACTTTCCTGCACTTTGACGTTATAGGGGATCTCCGTAGTAAATACACGGAGCGTTCTCCCATACTTGGCGCGGACATCATGGGCATAATGTTCCGAGACTTTCGTATGCTGGGTCATCGTCAGCAAAACGCCCCTGATATGCAGTCCGGGGTTGATTTTGCGCTGCACGCTGGAAATCGAATTTGTCAGCTGCGACATACCAACCACCGAGAACGGCTGCGCCTGCATCGGGATGATGACCTCGTTGGCAGCGGACAGCGCGTTTGTCAGCAGAAGCCCCACGGAGGGGGAGCAATCAATGATGCAGTAATCATACTGGCTGCTGTACTGTTCCAGACAGGTTTTCAGCAGAACCTCGCGGCACATCATGGTGCCCATTGCCAGCTCAAAGCTGGCCAGCCGGAGATTGGACGGAATGAAATCCACCTGTGGTGCAGAGTCATCCGTGCGCTTGCTCTGATAAACGCACTCTCTGTGGGAGAGGGGCTTTTCATAGGCAACCTTCATCAGCAGCTCTGTGATTGTCTGTTCAAGGTCCTGCTCAGGCGGGATACCGCAGTAGCAAGACAGATTGCCCTGCGGGTCAAAGTCCACCATGAGTACACGGTAGCCCTGCTGGGTAAGGGCAATGCCCAAGTTGTACGCGGTAGTCGTTTTGCCCGTACCGCCCTTCTGGTTTGCGATAGCAATAGTTTTCATCTGGTTTCCTCCTCCAAAATATCATCCAAGCTGATACAGTGCTTTTGGTATTCCTGCGTGACCTGCACCAGCGTGTCGTTATAGTCCTTGCCGATAGGCGGCGGGCGGTCTTCCACGGTTTTGCCGCTGCCCTCCAAGTGCTTGATAATGTCCTGCGTTCTGGTTCTACCGGCTTCGTCATTATCAAGACACAGAACAATGTGCGTTATGTTCGGGTAGTATGTAAGAAACGCATCCAGTGCAGCGTAATCCGTACCTCCCAGCGCCAGATAGTGAACACCGCGCCAGTTTCCGGTGTGCTGTATGATTTTGAGTGATGCGCCTGACATGGCATCTATGGGTGCTTCGTACACTTCCACCGTGTCGGCAGTGGCAGCAGCTTCGATGTAGAACGGATATATCTTTTTGCTGCCGGGAATATCGCGGCGGAACTGGATTTGCGAACAACCGCGCAAGCTGCCGCCCTTGGCCTCTCCATTTCCATCGCGCCCGACAAATACGCAATTCGGATGATCCTTGAAGCTCGTCTGATACAGGATTCTCTTTTGCTTGCAGACCGTCAGCACATTGGGGTGAATGCAGCGCTTGCGAAGATAGGCAGTAGCAGCGTAGTTGTTCTTATCTGGCTTCGGCAGCCTGAATTCCTTTGCCGGTTTCTTCTCGGCAGGGGGTGGGGGGTACTTTTACAGGTTGGAAAGAAGGACGGACACCGCCCTGTATCCGATTGATTTCCCGCACCGCTTCTACAAACGAAACACCTTCAACCGCTATGAGATAGTTCAGCGCTGTGCGGCCTGTAGCTTTCGTTTTGAAGTACGTCCACGAACCATCCTCTGCGAAGGTCAACGAGCTGTGCCCTTTGTGGCGGAACTGTCCGGGTCCTTCCGGTTTGAAGTTGTCCGGCTCGCACAGCTGCATATACTGGTACAGATTCATCTGCTTCGCTTGGGCGATTTCCTGCTCTGTTACACCGGGCATACTCTACCACCTATTCTGTTTTCCTAACTGTAATTTATATTCTCAGTATCACTATAATCAGTCTAATTATTATCAGTATTAGTTCCGTGTGATTTTCAAGAATCCAGAAGTGTGAAAATCACATATCAAGAATCACCTTTTTCACAGCTCTTGCTATTTATCGTTGCTGCGAAGTTTTTTACATAAATCAAATTCGGTCTACCAAGCCCCTGTCGCTTGCGCTCGATAAGCCCTGCCTGCTTTTCCAGTTCCACCATCAGGCGCGTGGCTTTCTGGTTGGCACAGTTCAGTGCATCCATGATTTCCTCCACGGTGAAGATAATGTAAACCTTGTTCTGTGCATCTAACCATTGATTTTTCAGCGACAAACTCATTCGATCCAGCAGAATCCCATACAGTACCTTGGCATCGGTGGACAGCTCCCTGAAGTTCGGCTCTGTAAATAGCGCTTTGGGTATACGGTAAAAAGAGAACTGCTCGGCTTGAGCGCCGTAAAAATATTCGTATTGCATCTCACTTCTCCTGCCTAAAAATGGGTGCAGCTAAGAAAGCCCACAAAACTACATTTCGTAAGCTATTACATATTGTACTTTTCACTTATCTTTCCAGTTCCTCTTCGCGCTGTGGTCGCTGGCGGCTGGAGCGCTTGTGCTCCCAATTCCGCAGCAACGAAATGATGACATTCTGCATCTGCTGCGGTGTATAGCTGGATGGGAAGTACTGCTGCACATCAGACTGATTTAGGAAGAATTTCTGTCGCTGATTCGGCTTTTCTTCTGTCAGCAGGGTATGCAGGTAATTCTCCGTCAGCGTTCCATTTCGGCTCATATCCTTTAGCGTCCGAGACTGAACCAAAGACGGTGTAGCATCACACATATCCATTTCTTCTTTGAGCCATGTCTGGTGTTCCTCTGTCATATAGGAGATTTCGACCGCTGGGTTGAATGCGATGCGACCGTCATCGACCATTTGCAAGATGGATGGAATTAGATACGTCAAACGAATGTAACGATGTATTTGATTACGGCTTTCATCAACTTCTTTACCCATAGCATCAAGTGTTCTCAACTTTGTCCCAAGTTGGGACGAAGTTGCTTTTCCTTGATGTTTCATCGCTTCCATGCGCATTTTATAAGCAAACGCCTTCTCACTTGGCAACACATGCTCACGCTGGATATTGCTGTTGACCATCAGGATCGTGGCTTCGTCATCGTCTATGTATTCCACTCTAGCAGGGATGCTTTCGATGCCGAGTTCCTTACAAGCCTCCCACCGGCGATGTCCGCTTATCACTTCATAGCCGACACCAACCTTTGGTCTGACGATGATGGGCGTAATGATGCCGCTCTCTGAAATACTATCTACCAATTCACTGAATTCCAGATCATGTCGGATATGGAACGGATGATTGGAGAATGGATGCAACTTATTTATTGGAATAGTTTCCTCTTTGCTTGCTCTGTAAGCAGGCGATGTTTTCTTTGTCATGCTGCGTACTCCTGCGGTTTTTTGATAGCTCTTAAGTACCCCGATTTGACCCCAAAAATGTACCCAAAAATCGTATACTTTTTGCCGAAAATGTACCCAAAAGGCATTTTTGCATAAAAAAAGCCCCTAACCACTGTAGTACAGCGATTAGGGGCTTGCTATGATTTATAGAACGACCTTAACCGTCAGGTCTTTCCATTGCTTCGGCCAAAGCACGCAGCCACGCGAATTTAGATAAGAACGAGCCTTGTCGTAATCCACATTTAATTGTAAAAATCTACGTGATTCAAGAACGTGGATTTTTAATTGCTGCCTGTGCGGCGGCCAGGCGGGCAATGGGAACACGGTAGGGAGAGCAGCTGACGTAGTCCAGGCCAACGTTGTGGCAGAACTCGACACTGCTGGGATCGCCGCCGTGCTCGCCGCAGATGCCCAGACCCAGGTTCGGGTTGGTCGCGCGGCCATCGTGGGCAGCCATCTTGACCAGCTTGCCAACGCCGATCTGATCCAGATGCTGGAACGGATCGCTCTCGTAGATCTTGGCGTCGTAGTAGGCAGTCAGGAACTTGGCAGCGTCGTCACGGCTGAAGCCGAAGGTCATCTGGGTCAAGTCGTTGGTGCCGAAGCTGAAGAAGTCAGCTTCCTTGGCGATCTCGCCGGCGGTCAGAGCGGCACGCGGGATCTCGATCATGGTGCCGACCTCGTACTTCATGTCAACACCGGCAGCGGCGATCAGGGCATCGGCAGTCTTGACGACAACGTCCTTGACAAACTTCAGCTCCTTGACCTCGCCAACCAGAGGAATCATGATGTGGGGAGTGATCATCTTGCCGGTTTCGGCAGAAACCTTGAGGGCAGCCTTGATGACAGCGTTGGTCTGCATCTCGGCGATCTCGGGATAGGTAACAGCCAGACGGCAGCCACGGTGACCCATCATGGGGTTGAACTCGTGCAGGCTGACAACAACGTTGTTCAGCTCCTCGGTGGACATACCCATGTCCTTAGCCAGAGCCTCGATGTCCTCGGCCTTGGTGGGCAGGAACTCATGCAGCGGCGGATCCAGATAACGGATGGTCATCGGACGCTCGCCCATGATGCGGTACATAGCGGTGAAGTCGGCCTCCTGGAACGGCTCTACCTTAGCCAGGGCAGCCTTGCGCTCCTCAACGGTACGGGCGCAGATCATCTCACGGACAGCCTTGATGCGGTCCTCGGCGAAGAACATGTGCTCGGTACGGCACAGACCGATGCCCTCGGCACCCATGTCAACGGCGTTCTGCGCGTCGCGCGGGTTGTCGGCGTTGGTCATGACCTTCATCTGGCGGTTTGCGTCAGCCCAGCCCATGAAGCGCTTGAAGTTGGCGTTCTCGGTGGAAGCGACGGTAGCGATCTGGCCCTCGTAGATGTTGCCGGTGGAGCCGTCGATGCTCATCCAGTCACCCTCGTGGAAGGTGTGGCCGTTGATGGTGATGACCTTGGCGTCATAGTCGATGGCGACGTTGTTATCGTTGCCGCAGCCGGAGACGCAGCAGGTGCCCATGCCGCGGGCGACGACAGCAGCGTGGCTGGTCATACCGCCGCGGACGGTCAGGATGCCCTGAGAGACCTGCATACCGACGATGTCTTCGGGAGAGGTCTCGAGACGGACCAGAACGACCTTCTTCCAGGCATCGTCCTTGACCTTCTCCTCGGCCTCCTCAGCAGAGAATACGACGCGGCCGCAGGCAGATCCCGGAGAAGCGGCCAGGCCCTTGCCGATTGCCTCGGCGGCCTTCAAAGCGGCAGCATCAAACTGCGGGTGCAGCAGGGTGTCCAGCTGCTTGGGCTCGACGCGCAGAACAGCGGTCTTTTCGTCGATAACGCCCTCGTCGACCAGGTCGCAGGCGATCTGCAGAGCGGCCTGGGCGGTGCGCTTGCCGTTACGGGTCTGCAGCATGAAGAGCTTGCCATCCTCGATGGTGAACTCCATGTCCTGCATATCCTTGTAGTAGTTCTCGAGGCGGGTAGCGATCTCAACGAACTGATCGTAGACCTCGGGCATCTCCTCATGCAGCTTGCTGATGGGAGAAGGCGTACGGATACCGGCGACGACGTCCTCGCCCTGAGCGTTGATCAGGTACTCGCCCATCAGCTTCTTCTCGCCGGTGGCGGGGTTACGGGTGAAGGCAACGCCGGTGCCGGAACGCATACCGGAGTTACCGAAGGCCATCTGCTGCACGTTGACGGCAGTGCCCCACTCGTAGGGGATCTCGTTCATCTTACGATACACGTTGGCGCGGGGGTTATCCCAGGAACGGAAAACGGCCTTGACGGCACCGATCAGCTGCTCCTTGGGATCCTGCGGGAACTCCTCGCCCTGCTTCTCAAGGTAGATCTGCTTGAACTCCTTGACGAGCTCCTTCAGGTCGTTGGCGTCCAGCTCAACGTCCTGCTTGACGCCCTTGCGCTCCTTCATAGCGTCGATGCGCTCCTCGAAGAAGCTCTTGCCCAGCTCCATGACGACGTCAGAGTACATCTGGATGAAGCGGCGGTAGCAGTCGTAGGCAAAACGGGGGTTGTTGGTCTTTTTGGCCAGACCCTCAACAGCCTGATCGTTCAGGCCGAGGTTCAGGATGGTGTCCATCATGCCGGGCATGGACTGACGTGCGCCGGAACGGACGGAAACCAGCAGGGGGTTCTCGATGGAGCCGAAGGTCTTACCGGTCTGCTCCTCGAGGATGCCCATGTATTTGAAGATGTCTGCCTTGATCTCATCGTTGATCTCACGGTTGTCAGCATAGTACTGGGTGCAGGCCTCGGTGGTGATGGTGAAGCCCTGCGGAACCGGCATGCCGGCGTGGGTCATCTCGGCCAAGCCGGCACCCTTACCACCCAGAGTGTTCTTCATGGTGGTCTGGTCGCCGCCGAAGGCGTCATGGCCCTCTTTGAACAGATACAAGAATTTCTTGCTCATAGTTACCTCCCAAATTGGTGACGTGTTTGCATCACATAAATCATGTTTGCATAGTCCATTATAACAGACCGAAAGACAGATTTCCAGTAGATTGTTAAAAAAATGCTCAATAGTTTCGCTGAAAAGTAGCCAAACTTTTTTGGTTCAGGTATTGCAATTTGCACAAAAATCGTGTATTTTATAATGGGTGGGAAGTTCGAAATATTTTTTGAACTGTCACTTTTTTCTTTTTGAGTTCCGCGGTAAATTTTTGCGGCGAACGGCGTTTTTCGGCTTGCTAAAATGCGCCGCATGTTATACAATATATAGATATAAGGCCCGTCGGCAGCCCCCGTGCGCCGCGGGCACGAAATGAGTGTATAAAAGGAAGAACCGCTATATGTCTACCGCAAGAGAGAATTTCGAGCTGGCACAGCAGCGCTATGCCGCCACGTTTGAGCGCCATCTGGATAACGGCGTGAATTTTATCAGCGATAACGTCTGCATTGAGCCGGAGGTCGTCATTGCCCCCGGTGCGACCATCCTGCCGGGCTGCATCCTGCGCGGCCAGACGGTCATCGGCCCGGACTGCGTCATCGGCCCCAACACCCTGCTGGAGGATACCGTCGTTGACGCCGGGTCCACGATCAATGCCAGCCAGTGCTATGGGAGCCACATCGGCCCCAACAACAAGATCGGTCCCTTCACCCATGTGCGCGTCGGCACCAAAACTGCCGAGGGCTGCCATCTGGGCGCTTATGTCGAAACGAAGAACGCCGACTTTGCCGAGGGCAACACGGTCAGCCACCTGACCTACATCGGCGATGCCACGGTGGGCAAGTACTGCAACTTCGGCTGCGGCACCGTCACCTGCAACTACGACGGCGAGGGCAAGTTCCACACGACCATCGGCGACTATGCGTTCATCGGCTGCAACACGAACCTGGTCGCACCCGTCACCATCGGCGACCATGCGTTCACAGCTGCCGGCTCCACCATCGGCCATGATGTGCCCGCCGGTGCGCTGGGCATCGAGCGCGCCAAACAGGCCGAGGTCGACGGCTGGGGCGAACGCAAGCTGGAGAAGTATATCGCCAAGAAGCAGAAGCTGGAAGCGGAGAAGAAAGGGAAGTAAAGCGTTGTAGGGTGCGGCGTTCTCGACGCCCCGCGGCCTTCCCATAAACAGCCGCTTATCTTACGCTGCCGGGCCGGGCATGCCCGGCCCCTACGGTACTTCACGATTTTTCAAAGGATATATCTATGTTCGAAATGACCTCCGGGGCGGACTGGCTGATTGCCGGACTGGGCAACCCCGAACCGAAATATGACGGCACCCGCCACAACGCCGGTTTTGAGGCGCTTGACTATCTGGCCGCGCAGTGGCAGTGCGACATTGCCAAGGCCAAATGGCAGGGCCTGTACGGCACGGCACAGGTGAACGGCCACAAGGTCGTGCTGCTCAAGCCGCTGACCTACATGAACCTGAGCGGCCAGAGCATTGCCCCCGCCGCCAACTTTTACAAGATCCCGGCAGACCACATCATTGTGCTGTGCGATGACATCACCCAGGAGCCGGGACATCTGCGCATCCGACCCCACGGCTCTGCCGGTGGGCACAACGGGCTGAAAAGCATCATCGCCAGCCTGGGCACCGACCATTTCAGCCGTATCCGCATCGGCATCGGCGCCAAACCGAACCCGCAGTACGACCTGGCCGCCTGGGTGCTGGGCAAGCTGCCTGCCGCAGACCGCAAGGCCATGACGGACCGCTACCCGGACATTGAGGAAGCCTGCAAGCTGCTGATGGACGACAATCTGCAGTACGCCCAGAACAAGTTCAACCACTAAGGGGACGTAAATCATGAGTGAAATCCGTAAAAAAGCAATGACCCGTCTGATGCTCTGCGCTGTAGCGCTCGTTGCCTGCATCATTTTCAGTGTCCTGCTGCTGAGCGGCACCTTTGACGGCAAAACCGGCGGCAGCAAGCCTGCCTCCGGCGATACCATCAGCAGCAGTGCCCCCGCGGAGGGCGTTGACGATCCCACCGCCGACAACTTTACCGCAGAGAGCACCCCTGCCGAGGAGGCGCCCGCCGAGCCCGAGGCCACCCCCGAGCCGACGCCGGAGCCCACGCCCGTGCCCGAGTACGAGGGCCTGAGCGTGCAGCCCACCACCTATTATAATGAGGGTGAGCAGCCGACCTACACCGTGACCGACGGCAACAACCTGAACATGCGCAGCGGCCCCGGCACCGACTATGACAAGATCGGTCAGGTGCCCGCCTCCACCGGCGTGACCGCGCTGGGCACCAATGAGGACGGCAGCTGGGTCGTTGTGAACTACAACGGCACCTACGGCTGGCTTAAGACGGAGTTCTTGAACGGCTGATAAGCAAGAAGCCAATTTTCGGTCAGACGTAGGGCGGCCTGACCTCAGGCCGCCGCGGCGGGGTGAGGTCACCCCGCCCTACGTTTGCTTTATACAATGGGTTCTTTTATGTTCAACGCACTTTTCACCAAAACAGACGAATACGCAAGACTGGCGCAGGCGCTCGGGGGTCCGGGGGCTTGCGCCTTATTTGGCATACCGGGGTCGGGCCGGGCGATGGTCTATGCCGCGCTGGCGAAGGCCCTCGACAAGCCGCTCTGCATCGTGACGCCCGGCGAGGCCGAGGCGACCCGGTTTGCGGGCGACCTGAACGCGCTGGGCGTGGCGGCGGCAGTGTTCCCTGCCCGCGACTATGTGCTGCGCCCCATCGAGGGCACGGGCCGTGAGTACGAATACCGCCGTCTGGCCGTACTGGGCGACCTCGTCGGCGGGCGGCTGCAGGCCGTCTGCGTGCCCGACGAGGGCCTGACCCAATACACGACGCCACGGGCGGATTTCTGCGCGAACACCCGCAGCCTGCGCCCCGGCGACACACTGACCCGCGCCGAGCTGACCGCGCTTTTGTACGGCGCAGGCTATACGCGGCGCGACCAGGTGGACGGCCCGGGTCAGTTTTCGATCCGCGGCGACATTGCGGACATCTACGCGCCCGACATGAAGCAGCCCGCCCGCATGGAGTTCTGGGGCGATGAGATCGACACGATGCACACCTTCGATCTGGCGACCCAGCGCCGCGACGAGCCGATTGAAAAAATCTACGTCTCCCCCGCGCGGGAAATACTGTTCGGTCAGCCCGCCGACGCAGCGGAGAAGATCCGCTCCTATATCAAAAAGGCCCGCGGCAGGCGGCGCACGGCGCTGGAGACCTGCACCGCTGCGGACCTGGCACAGCTGGACGGCGGCGCGATGCCCGTCAACATGGACAAATATCTCACCCTGCGCTATCCCGAGCCTGCGACGATTTTAGACTACTTTGACGATCCGCTGCTGATCCTGGAGGAGCCGGCCTCCCTGCGGGAGGCCGAGCGCGCCACCGCGTTCCGCCGGGGCGAGGAGCTTTCCGCCCTGCTGGAGGACGGCGTGCTGGCGGCAGGGCTGGATAAGCTCTACGCCGAGAGCGGCTGGCTCTGGGCGCAGTGCGCCGCGCACCGCACGCTCTGCGCCGAGAATTTTGCCCGCAGCATGCCCGATGTGCCGCTGAAAACCATCGTCAACGCACCCGCCCACACGCTGCCCGCCTGGGGCGGCGAGGTCGCGGCGCTGCTGGAGGACATCCAGCCGCTTTGCAGCGGCGGCACGGCGGTCACGGTCATGGCCGGCACGCCCCGTGCAGCGGCAGGTCTGGCCGCCGACCTGCGCACCAAAGGGCTGAACGTCACGACGGACGCGGCGGCGGAGCCGAGCGCCGGGTTGGTGCAGATCCTGCCGGGGCAGCTTTCCGCCGGGTGCAGCCTGCCGTTTGCGAAATACGCCGTGTTTACGGCCCGTGCCTTCGGCGTGAGCGGCGCACAGAAGAAGAAAAAGCGCAATAAGGACGCGCTGAACAGCCTGAGCGAAATCTCGGTGGGTGATCTGGTCGTCCACCAGAACCACGGCATCGGGCGGTACGCGGGCATCCAGCGGATGGCCGTGCAGGGCGTCACAAAGGACTATCTGCGCATCGAGTACGACAAAAAGGACGTGCTGTACGTGCCCGTCACCCAGCTGGACCTTTTGTCCCGCTACACTGCGCCGGGCGACAGCGACAACGTGAAGCTGAGCCGCCTGGGCGGCAGCGATTGGGCCAAGACCCGCAAGAAGGTCAAGGCTGCGACGGAGCAGATGGCGAAGGAGCTGATCGAGCTGTACGCCCGCCGCAAGCAGGCGCACGGCTACGCCTTCCCCGCCGACGACACTTGGCAGGGTGATTTTGAACAGCGCTTTGCCTATGAGGAAACGCCCGACCAGCTGACCTGCGCGGCGGACATCAAGCACGATATGGAGGAGCCGTGGCCGATGGACCGGCTGCTCTGCGGTGACGTCGGCGTCGGCAAGACCGAGGTCGCACTGCGCGCCGCGTTCAAATGCGTGATGGGCGGCAAGCAGTGCGCAATCCTGGCCCCCACGACGATTCTGGCGTGGCAGCACTTCAACACCGCGCTGACCCGCATGGAGTCCTTCCCCATCCGCATCGGGCTTTTGTCCCGCTACCGCACCGCCAAGGAGCAGAAGGAGACGCTGCGCGGGCTGAAGGACGGCACCGTGGACATTGTAGTCGGCACGCACCGGCTGCTGTCCGGCGATGTGAAATTCAAGGACCTGGGCCTTGTCATCATCGACGAGGAGCAGCGGTTCGGCGTCAAGCACAAGGAAAAGCTCAAAGAGAACTTCATCGGCGTCGATATGCTGACGCTGTCGGCCACGCCGATCCCCCGCACGCTGAACATGGCGCTGTCGGGCATCCGCGATATGAGCACAATTGAGCAGCCGCCGTTTGAGCGCCAGCCGATTGAAACCTATGTGCTCGAGTACGACGAGGGCATCGTGTCCGAGGCCATCCGCAAGGAGCTGGCCCGCGGCGGGCAGGTATACTACCTGCACAACCGCGTGGACAACATTGAGGAATGCGCCGCGCGGGTGGGCAAGCTCGTGCCCGGGGCGCGTATCGGCATTGCCCACGGCAAGATGACCGAGGAGCAAATTTCGTCGGTGTGGCAGCAATTGTTGGACAACGAGATCGACATCCTTGTCTGCACCACCTTAATTGAGACCGGCGTGGACGTGCGCAACTGCAACACGCTGATCATTGAAAATGCGGACCGCATGGGATTGAGCCAGCTGTACCAGATCCGCGGGCGCGTGGGACGCAGCTCCCGCAAGGCGTATGCGTATTTCACCTTCACACGCGATAAGGTGCTGACCGAGATCGCGGCCAAGCGGCTTTCGGCCATCCGGGAGTTCACGTCGTTCGGGTCGGGCTTCCGCATTGCGATGCGCGACTTGCAGATCCGCGGTGCGGGCAGTCTTTTGGGCCACAGCCAGCACGGCCACATGGAGGCCGTCGGCTACGATTTGTACGTGAAGATGCTGGGTCAGGCCATTGCCGCGGCCCGCGGCGAGGCCCCCGCCCCCGACAAGAGCGACTGCCTGGTGGACATCACCGTGGACGCATTCCTGCCGGAGGAATATATTCCGGACGCTGCCGGGCGCATCGAGGCATACAAGCGCATTGCGGCCATCGAGACGACGAGCGACGCCGAGGACGTGCTCGACGAGCTGATCGACCGCTACGGCAGCCCGCCCAAGAGCGTGCAGGGGCTGGTGGACGTCTCCCTCGTGCGCGTGACCGCAGCCCGCGTCGGCATTGCGGAGATCGTCCAGCGCGGCGACCAGCTGATTTTGTATAGTGACATCGTCGGGCCAAAGCAACTGGGCGAGGTCATGGAAAAGTTCCCGCATCGGGTGCTGTACAATGCACTGGGCCGACCTTATTTCAGCCTGCGCGTGCAGAAGGGCGAAAGCCCGCTGGTGCTGCTGCGGGATGTGGTGACCCTGCTGCCGGGCGCACAGAATCAGCCACAGACAAAGCCATAAAAAATAAGCACCTGTTTGCTGCGGTAAAAAGCAGTAAACAGGTGCTTTGCTTTTGGGGTAAGACGCTGAAATTTCTTTAGATCGGAAGAGCACACGTCTGAACTCCAGTCACCCGTC
>OMGI01000327.1_pt1 | contig 38658 bp, 53 predicted proteins | sample 1645801 | NCBI WGS metagenome assembly OMGI01 (sample SAMN05578584, study PRJEB25193) | human gut metagenome | biome: Human Microbiome; feature: human-associated habitat; material: feces | host: Homo sapiens | place: USA:Birmingham
CGTTCAATCCGGGCGATGACAAGATCCGCCCGCCGGTATTCCGCCTTCAGCGAGCCTTGCTTGGTGAAGATTTCCGGGTTTTGCTCTTTGAAACGGTCAAGCACCTCCTCGAAATATGCGTCCACGTAGGAGCCCACCAGCAGGAAGGTAGATCTTGGCTCCTCCCACTCTCCGCGCAGTCTGGCAAGAGCGCTTTCCTCGCAGGCGCGGAAGGCCTTGAATTGGCTGGCGCCCATGTATGCTGCCTGGGCTTCCGGAGAGAAATATGTATCAGATGTCAGGTTCATATCGTTCGTTCCTTTCTTCGATAAACTGGTCGATGAGCAGGTCAATATCTGGCTCCGACGTGTCTTTAAAAGCGTGGCAGCCTCCGCAGCCCGTACATTCCCGCTGTGGGGAGAAGAGGCAAGGGTATGCCATCACTTTGCCTCCCGCAGCTCTGCGCGCAGGGCATCAACCTCCTTGCGCAGCTGCACAATCTCCTGCTCCTTTGTTTGGAGGAGAAGCTCCATCGATTGCAGCTTGTATTCCAAAGCGCCGACATATTCCTCGATTGCCTTGACAATATGCTTCACGGGATTTCCTCCTCTCCGGCAAGCACGTCCGGAATGTCCGGTTTTGCCTGTGCAACATCCTCAACCTCTTCCGCCGTCTGCACGCCCATGAGCGCTTCCGGGCAATGGACGCGGGCAAAGAAAGCGGCCGCACGATAAGCGAGCATAAGTTCCGGGATATTGCGCCACTTTGGGTTTGACGTCCATCCCTCGGCCTTCGCCATTTCCATTGTGACGAGGGGCCCTTCCACCACCTCGCCTGTGTCCAGCCGGATAGCGGTCACGCGGCAGCCGCGGGAAGTGGTTCCTTTATCGCCGGTATATGTATGTCGGACTTGCGCAAACTTCCCGCAGGACTGGATAAGGGCCATGCAAGCCTGCCCAGCCCAGGAGGGTTTGCCCTTGACGACATACAGGTTTTGCATGACCATCAGGGGCGGTACACCCATACGGTTTGCCATATCTATGGCAACCATACAATCCTCGGGTTTGTTCCGGTAAGCTTCCGGGATAATTGTTGTTTTTGAGAAGGCGGTTGCCACACGCACCAGCTGGTTAAAGCCTTCCTTATCTGCAAAGACATTGGCGGGCAGGCTGTTCGTTACGGCCTGTAGCTCCTGTCCCCGTTGTTCATTCTGTTTCACTTTTTTGCCTCCATTCTTGACTTCCAGCGCCCCCAATGCTACACTGTAGCTGTAAGGACCGCCTTTTTGATTCGGGTTTTCTTACGTGCCGCTCTCTGACATGGCCGTGTCGGGAGCGGCGGTTTTTGTGTTTTGGGCAAGCAACCGTCTAGCTGACGCCCAAAATGTTTGCGGCTTGATCAACTCGGTTGCCTGCAATTGACATAGCTTTAACTCAGCAAACATGGGTTCCAGTAGGGACAAGGGTGTGCCTTTCAGGATGGTATATCCGATTTTTTGTTCCGCCCATTTGGCCTTGTCCCATATATCAGGACGCAGACAGTAGACACAGTACCAATGTTGCCGCCCAGCTTTTAAGCATCCAATGCAATTTGCATGTCTGTACGTTTTATATGTATCTGGCCTACGGATGCCGATATCTTCGATGTTGCGTAATTCTATTTGGGACGTTAACGGGTAGACACATCGGTATCCTTGCTCCCCCATAATCCGTGTTCGCCGTGCGATACGCTTTTGCTCAGTTTCGTCAAACCCATACACAAGTTCGAGGCTGCTGCTATCTTGGCCAGATAGCCAGCGCGCGAACGGCTCCGTTTTAAGTTTGCGTGTGCAGATCGCAGATGATTGCATCCCGTACTTAAACGCCTTTTGTTCGACGCACACGTCAAAATGATCTTTTTGGCTCACGTCCGCCATATTGGCGTATGTGATTAGCAGGCCAAGGTACTCCGCAACTTCCCGCTTAAACCGCTTGATATCCGCATCCTCTGTGCGCGGATTAATATCGTGATTCAGCAATATCACGTTTTCCGGGCCGTACTGTCTGACGGTTTCTATGGCAGCCAATGCGGAACTGTGGCCGCCACTATACAAGACAACGTGTTTCACCATTATCCTCCTTCCTCTTCAATTAATTCGATTTCCCCAGCCACGACTTCAAATTCTGGCAGCGTCTTCGCCTCATACCTTGTGTGCCTGATGACACGTATCCGGACATCTCCATCCGGGTTGAGATCAGTTACAACGGCCTCCAGCAGTTCGCCGGGCTGCGTGTAGTATCCTTGGCTGCCTGCGGTCCCACGGACGTGGTCGCCTATCTTGATTTTATTCATTTGCTTGGCCTCCCTGAGCGTTTGGCTGTTGACGTGGCGCTTATCCTTTCCTCAAGCCAGTAATCTGGATCATTGAAAGGTTTCAGGCGTTCGAGTACGACGGCGTTGTTTCCTACCGCAGCGATTGTGCTGCGGCCGCTTGGAAGCCTGCACTTGAGACAGTATTTGTATTGCATAACGCGAAATCCTCTCCTTGACCGCTTTTGCGATCCTGTTTTCAAACGCTATTAGCTTGTCCTCATGCCAGGTGTAGTATGCGATAAAGGCGATTGCGAGCGCTCCGCCAAGGGCTTCCAGCAGATAGAGGGGCATGACGTTACCTCCTTTCAAGCGCCTTAAAGAGCAAATCCTGTAGGCTATTGACTTGGCTTTCCAATTGGCGTATGCATTCGTTCTGCGATGGTTCCGCGCCGAGATACTTCATGACGTTGGTTTTTTCAAAGACCCATTCCCGCCCGCACTTGATCGCTTTCAACCGGCCTGCATCGATTTCGTTTTTGAGGCAGGTATCGCTTTTATCGAGTATGATGCAGGCTGTTTCCATGCCGAATGTGAGGGGGACACTGTTCCAGTTGGTAAACGTGCGGGTTCTGGTCAAGGGAGATCACCTTCTTTCACGTGCGCTGGACGCAGCTGCGTCAAGACGCTTTCTTTTTATCTTCCGACGGTCGGTGGTGGCCCTCCGGGGATTCCCGCGCGAGCATGATGCCCTGCATAAGGCCCTCGACAAACCGCTTATCTGATTCGGTCAAAGCACGGTAGGCGGGCAGGACTTCATTGATAATCTTTTCGGATGCCATTGTTTTCACCTCGGTTCTTGTAAAATCATGGTTTACCTTGTTCCCCTTCTATGGTAGAATTTTGTTGAGAAGGGAGGTGAGAGTGATGGATATAACAAGGTCGGCAGATAAGGTGATTTGCCTTATCTATAAAGAGTTTTTAGATCGTAGAGATTCCGGAGCATCTATTGAAGATGCAAGAGATTTTTCTGATCAATTCTGCATGTCGTTACCGAAGCTATCCGCTATGAATCCTGCAGACGTTGAAACAGCATTCCAAGAATTAAATGACGCAGGATACATAAAACGTTATATTACGGGCGATTTCGATTTAACGAATAGTGGGATTATCTACTTAGAGAACCGCTTCGGAGACAACGTGAAAAATGTACTGGACTGGATCGGCAAACTCATTGGGGCGATTCCTTTTGTTTGACACCTTCCTCTAGGACGCGCAGATCAGAAATGTTGATCTGGAAATCATCGGCGAAGCGTTTAAGCACCGTTCGCCATGTCTCTTGAAACAAATCCCGTTCTTCTTTTCCGCTATTGAGTTGCCGCTCGATAGCGGAAATTCTTTTTTCTAGCTGTCGGTTGAACATTTTGTTTCACCTCTCTTTCTGCTCTAGCTCACTGTTTTTGATAAATAAGTCTTCCGGCTTCATGTCGGGAAAAATTGATGGAGAATAATTTTGACTTCTGGCCACGTAAAGATGGATAAAATTACAGCCAGCATTCGGTTACTCCTTTCAAGCGAAAATTCGAGCCAATTGTTCAGCGGTGATATCGTTTTTCAATCCTTTCCGATACAAGCGCTTGGTGCTACAGCCCATGATTTGCGCGGCTTCCTTTTGGTTATACAATAATTTGTTCGGGTAAAGCTGATCGGCGCGCTGACGTATGCGCTCTAATGTATCGCGGTACAACTCTTTTTCTCGCGGCATGATTGACGCCTCCTTTCTTCATTTTTGTATAGCGCTCACGTTTTTAGCAGCCGAATAGCTCATTTGGCGTCACCTTAAGGGCATCGGCGATTGCTTTAACATCGCGGTCTGAGATGATTTTCCTACCATTTAGCATGTTGCTAAATGTTTTTTCGGAATATCCAGCAAAGGCCGCCACCGCTGATTGTTTTAAGCCCTTGGCTTTGATAATATTTTTTGTATTCTGCGCGATTAAGGATGCCACATTAATCTCCTCCTTTCTTGTACAAGTTTCTTGAACAATTAAACTCTATCACATAAATCTTGTACTGTCAACACTATTTTCTCAAATTTCTTATACTTTTTTCTTGACATTAAAGTTTTGGCATAGTAAGATAAGTTTAAGGAAGTGATAAGTTGGGTATTGGAAAGCGAATTAAAGAAGCGCGCCTATCGTTGGCGCTTACGCAGGAAGAACTCGCCCAAAAAATTGGAGTTACAAAAGGCGCTATTGCTAATTACGAAAATGAAGTTAGCCATCCTAAAGAGCCGGTCATGTACGCACTTTTGCGAACGCTAGGAGTGGATGCAAATTATTTGTTTCAAGATTGCGTGAATCTCGAGAACGGAAATTTTAACTGCTCGTTGCCTGAGCAAAATATTATAAAAAAATACCGTACTCTTGATGAGCACGGTAAAGATATGGTAGAAACGGTTCTATCAAAAGAATATGAGCGCTGTACTGCTGCTCCAGCCAGTGAGGATAATATAGTGGCAGTTCCTTTACAGCTATCGGAACAAACTGCTGCAGCCGGAAGTGGAACCTACTTGGGGCCAGAAGCCTTTCGTATTGTTTATGTGCGAGCTGATACCCTCGCGGCGCAAGCTGCATTTGCAGTTCCTGTATCCGGCGACAGCATGGAGCCGCAGTTTCAGGACGGAGATATCCTTTTGGTTGATAAAGCTCCCGCTGAGGTGGGAGAGATCGGCGTATTTACACTTCAGGGCAATGGATATGTTAAACAATTAGGAGCAAGCGAATTGATCTCTCTGAATCCTCGCTACGAACCCATACCGATGGATGACAGTATTATTTGCAACGGTAAGGTGATTGGAAAGTTGAATCCGGAATGGATTGTTAAACAATAAAAAACCGCCCACTGCTGCAACAGCGGACGACTGGGGAAGGAGAGGTGAACTTAGGTGCCGGAGCAGAACAAAATTGTTCTCTACACAACCGAAAGCGGTAATGTCAGCGTTGACGTATATTTTGAGAATGAAACCTTTTGGCTGACACAGAAAAGCATGGCGGAATTATTTGATTGCACGGCGGATAATATCTCCTTACATCTGAAAAATATTTATGCAGAAAACGAGCTGAACGTACATTCAACTGCCGAGAAATTCTCGGTAGTTCGCCGGGAAGGCGAAAGAGACGTTCGCCGGGAGGTAACCTTCTACAATCTCGATGCTATCATAGCGGTAGGCTATCGCGTAAATTCCAAGAGCGCTACGCGGTTTCGTCAGTGGGCGACACAAACTTTGAAAGAGTATATCATCAAAGGCTTTGTGCTCAATGACGATATGATGAAAAACGGCCGACCATTCGGCAGGGACTACTTCGATGAATTGTTGGAGCGCATCAAGGAGATTCGCGCCAGCGAACGAAGATTTTATCAAAAAATCACAGATATTTATGCAGAATGCAGTTATGATTATGATCCGCAAAGTGCAACCACAACCAACTTCTTTAAAACAGTGCAGAACAAGCTTTTATTCGCGATTACAGGCCATACCGCTCCAGAGATTGTGGCTGCGCGTGCAAACGCCAGTAAAGAGAACATGGGACTGACAACTTGGAAAAACGCCCCCGATGGAAAGATCCTGCGTACGGACGTTACCGTGTCCAAAAACTACTTATCTCAAAAAGAAATGAGCGGCCTGAACGATATCGTTACTATGTATCTGGATTATGCTGAGAACCAAGCAAAACGGGAACGTCTGATGTCGATGGATGACTGGGCAAAAAAGCTGGATGCATTCCTTCAATTTAACGAATATGAACTTTTGCATCATAAAGGGAAGGTAGAAAGAAAGGTTGCTGATGCGCTCGCCCAGCAGGAATATGAAAAATTTCGAGTCATTCAGGATAAGCAATACATATCTGATTTTGACCGTGCTACAAAAAAGATATTGAAGAAATAAAAAAACCGCCCTCCGGCGTTAGCAGCACCAGAGGGCGGCCACCACCAGCAGGGCCGGCGGTGCGACATGAATCGCAACCATATTGTACCAAAGCCCGGCTGAGAAATCAAGTCCGGGCACTTTTGCGCCTACATAAGTTGGAAGTGATGAAATGCCACGAAAGCAAAATAAGCGCCGCGCAGACGGCCGGATCGCCGTGCAGGTCTATCTTGGTAAGGTAGACGGAAAACGTCGCTATAAAACCGTATACGGTAACACGCAGAAGGAAGCTGACGAGGCTGCCTTGCAGGTTAAGCTCGCTCTGCGCAAGGGGATAGATGTGACTGCGGAGCGGGACACGTTTGGCGACTGGGCACAGCGGTGGCTAGGCTTGAAAAAAGGGAATGTATCTGCTAAGCATTACGCCTCCCTTGAATCTGAAATTAATCACCTGCAGCCGATCGCGCATCTTCCAATCAGCAAAATACGCACATCTGACATACAGGATATTTTGCAGAATTTAAGCATAGAGAACCCCTCCACCGGACGGCCGACGTCAAAAAAGACACTGAACGATATTAAAAACGCAGCTTCAGGCGCTTTTCGGCTTGCAATCATGAATCGGGTGACGGATTTCAACCCAGCAGAATATGCGGAAGTGCCCCAGGGAGCTCCCAGAAGCGGCCGCAGAGCTTTGACAGATGAGGAACAGGGTTGGATTATCGATACGCCGCACAGGGCGCAGACAGCCGCCATGATTATGCTTTTTGCTGGCCTGAGAAGAGGAGAGGTGATTCCTCTTACTTGGTCTGATGTGGATTTAAAAGCGCGAACAATTACGGTAAATAAAGCTGTGGAATTCGTTGGATCCCGTGCGGAGCTGAAGGCACATACAAAAACAGATGCCGGTATGCGGGTGATCGACCTCCCGCAAATTCTGGTTGATTTCCTTGCAGGTAAAAAGAGAGATAATTTCCTCGTCTGTCCGGCAGCATCCGGCGGTATGATGTCAGATACCGCCTGGCGCCGGATGTGGGAAAGCTATCTCTCCGATCTAAATCTAAAATATGGAAATGCGGTTGTTAAACGGAACAAATTTGACCCGCGTGGCAATCTCATGGTGATTGACCGTTTCACCGCGCATAACCTTCGGCACACCTATGCGACGATGCTGTATAAAGCAGGCGTGGACGTACTTACGGCAAAGGAGCAGCTCGGCCACGCCGATATCAAAACTACGCTCAATATCTACACGCATCTAGACCGGGAGTATAAACGCCGCACGATGGATAAGTTGGATCAATATCTGGATGCAAGTCAAATGCAAGTCAGCACTTTTGATAAATAACGTAGATATAAGTCGCGTTAGCAATTTTATGGTGGCTTCCGATTCTGAAGGCCGGGGGTTCGAATCCCTCCGGGCGGGCCACAAGAAAACCACGTAGTTATAAGGTTTACAGCCCTTACTACGTGGTTTTCTTTTTGTTATTTCGGCTTTAAAATAGGCTAAATTCGGTCATCTTCGAACAGAAATGCAAGTCAGAATGCAAGTCAAAAATCTCCTTGTTAATATGGTCACGTGAGTTAAACCGGTCCGCTCGAATTAAATATAAACGTCGGGTATCACTCCGATGCCCGGCAATCTTTTGCAATTTTTATCTGTTTAAGATTTTTGTTAAATAAAAAATACCATCTTGTCCTGATAATTGCTTTTTAGATAACAAAACAATAGGGACGATAGAACGACCCCACAACCAATATTTATTGTTTTGCAATGATTTAAAATTGCTTGGCCGAATCATATATAAAAAACAAAATTTTATGTAGCATTTTTCAATGTTTTACAAATAATAAAATTGTAAAGCTCCACAAATATTTTCATTTGAAGCCTTTACTCCTAATTTATCAATATTTTATTGCTTTGACGCTGGTACGAAACCACATTGTTGAATTGTTATTCGAAAATGAATTTTTTGTGAACAAGCACATTTTATGTTTTTGATAGTATATAATAATAGGCAATAGGCAAATAAGGGAGAGGAGAATGCACCATGAAATTGAACCGATAGAGAATAATATCCCAACCTGATTTGTATTATGCCGTTAAGATCTATGTGCCTCTATGGAGGTATGTAGCGTGAAAAATTTGGCGCTTGTTTTGGCTATCACCTTTGCAACATATTTAGGGTATCATATTTGCATTTGGATGATCTGCATTTTAAATGGAAAACAAACTCTAACAAATGCGCAAGTGAAATTGACGAAGCAATTCCTATATTTTATTATTATTGTTTTGATTTTAACTCTCAAAATTTAAAATAGGATTGATTGTTGCAGCAATCAATCCTATAAAGTAAGTAACAAGAGGCGCATTATAAACGGCATCTTATTACTGCTTATCAAATCAGGTTGTTAATCATTGAAAGCAATCTTACGTTTAGTGGGGTTGCTTTCTTCATTTTGTATTATTAGTTTATGTTAATATACTGTAGATATTGATAATATTATAGATATTTATTTATAATTTTTCAATACTAAAAGTATGCATACAATAAAATTTAATTATGGGATCCCCGGAATCCAAAAGGAAACCGGGGCCCGCTGTATTTAATCGTTTTTTTTGCCGTCATTCTTCGGTGTGTCATAGGACATGACGAGTTCGCTATCCGCCGTACCCTTGGTGGTGGGATCGGTGATGCAGGCCCACACAGAGCCAATGACAGACACTACAATCACAGGGTTGCTCACCGCATTGCATAGGGCATCCCATAGCGCCACCCAGGTCGTCATATCCTGCCACTGTGCGCCAAGGCCAACGAGGATCGGGCTGATGATGGCCACGACGATTTGCGCCCAAAAGGTGGGGTTCTTCAAGCGTACTTTCCACCAAATGCAAATAGCGCGAACACAATACTGTTTTTTACGGGGCACGTGTTCGGGATCGTTTTGCGGAAATAAAGAAGCCCCACCAGGGAGGAATCCTTGGTGGGGCTACGTTTTATGTAAAATCCCTCTTTTACAGATACTGTCTAATTTGATAGACTTAATACAATATTTTGTAAAAATTTATTCTGTAAATTGGGATTTTACAATTGACTTTTGACAAATACCGTACTATTATAGTAAATAAATGGGAGATGATGAGATGAACACAGGTAAAAATGTAAAAAAATTTGGCGTGCAAAACAAAAATATGATTGTCGCTCTTATTTTGGTGGCTTTTGCTATAGCTGTTTATTTTTTTATCAATTATCAAACAAATTTGATGCAAGAGCAGATAAATATTGCTGCCTATGCTGATAACAGTATCCGGAGCAATAGTTCGACATTAGAATTGAAACAGATAGCCAAATTGAACACCTTAAAAGATGTTATACTTGTATTCATTTCGCTGATACTGTCGTCTTTTCTGTCTGCCCTATTTATTGACATTAAAAACAAGAATAAAATGCTTGATGAATGGATGGCTAATGACATAATTTCATCCGATAAAATAATTGATAGCTTAGTTCCAGAAAGTAAAGATAATCTACTATCAAAACTCGAATCAGAAAAATATTTTAACTCTAATGCGATTTTTTCTGATATGTATTCTAGTGTAAGAAATACCCTTATAGAGGAAAATGAGTTTTACTATTATAACAGGGCAGAATATATAGTAACCTGTGACATTCAAAAGGAATATATTGAGAAAACCATTAAAAAAGTTATGAGAATCTATGCAGTGGAAGATAAATGTGTAATCAATAATTTTCCTTTGGCTCGTTCTTGCGTTTTCGATTCTGGGAAATATGTTGTGTTTACACTTAACAAAATAAGCCTCAATGGAAAAGCCGTAGCGAGAGATAATTATACAGTGAACAAAGAACAGATTGAATCAGGATCTGACAGCTTAGAAGATAAATGCGGATATAACAGTCGCACAGTTGTTTCCATGAATAAGATTCATCTTAATTCTAAATCTCCTACAGATATCATTATAGAGTATACAACACGCGTGCCTTTAAATGATACAGTGTATACCGCGAGAATAAATGCTCCCTGCAAAGAGTTTGAATTAACTTTTTCGGTTACAGATAGCAATTCGGATTATAAGGTAGTAGGATCGCCTTTTGGATTTGTTGACTGTTCACAAAATACGCCCAATACCAACAAAGACGATCTCTTTCGGGCAAAATTTAAAAATTGGGTGTTTAAAAACGATGGTGTGTGCATTAATATAATCAAAAAATGATGTTTTTTACCAGTATAAATTTATCATATATCACGAATCATTATCAAAGTTGTTAATTTTTTGCATAACGCTTGCATATTGCAGCACAATTGAATATAATATAAATGCATAGGAGGATGATAATAATGAGTACTAATTATGAGGAAGACATTGTCTAACGGCATAGAAGACCCAACGAGCCCTGGCTTCCATTTGGAAACCAGGGCTCGTTTTGTTTATTCGCTTTTTTCGTGCAACTCCTCATCCGCCTTAGGCGTAGTATAACTCATAGCAAGCTTGCTATCCTTTACGCCCTTGGTGGTGGGGTCAGAGATGATCCCGATCGCGGCCGGAATCATCAAAACCAGCCTTACCGCATCCACGATCTGGCTGCCTGTGATCTCCGGCGCGGCCCCGCACAGGTCGAGGATGTAAAACACAGCCATAATTACAGCCGACGCAACGCCCAGCCAAAACGGGCCGCTTTTCAGGCGCACTTTCCAGTTGATGTTCATAATATGTTCCCTCCAAGTTTTCATTTGCCCTCCGCCACTCGACGGAGGGCTTTTGTGTTTGTCAGATCAGTTTGGACAGCAGCCAGGTGACCGCTGTGATAATCATGATCGGGATTGATACCAGCATCCTATCACCTCACAATCACGGATGCGATCAGACTGATTAACGCCGCCACACCTGCGGAGATCCCTGCCGACAGCAGCTTATCCCACCACATCGACGGGCGGTGCTCCAGCGCCGTTAGCCGATCATTATGATCGTCCAGCGCTTTCTGATTCGCCTCCTGGCTGGCTTTCACCAGCTCCGCCATCTGGATTGTCAGCTCCTCGATTTTTTGCAGGCGGTTTTTGCAGTTATCGATATCCTTCAGGTCGCGGGCAAAACGCTCATCCATTACCTTGCACTTTGCCTCGCAAACCGCCTTATCTACCGGCTCCATCGCTCCACCATCCTTACACGCGCGTTAAGGAGGATACCGCAACCCAGGACATAATCTCCCGGAGCAGCGCCTCCTGGACGTCTTTATTAACTTGGATTTTGCTGACCGTATGTTTTTTGGGGGCCAACTGAGCGGCAGGCACCTTATTGCCCCGCGCGGAGGTCAAGCCGCCGTATACCGCTCCCTTGTTGATCGTGACTGTGCAGCCAACCTCCACGGGCTTGGCCGCTGTGGGTGCACCAACTGCCGCCGCATCGACCCAGCCATACACGCCCTTGCCGTCCTCGCTGATACAGTGGAAGGGATGCTTTGCGCCCGGTGCGGTTGCCGTTACTTTGCATTTGCTCGCGCCGCGCGTGCTGGCTGCCGCCGTCGCTGTGGAGGAGGCATACACCTTCCCGCCCGCGAACTGGACGATATCGCCCACGCCGATGGCTTCGGGCTTGGTAGAGGGTGCATCACCCGCCGTGCTCCTTTTTCGCAGTCCAAGATAGCTGACCGCCGCCTTCGCATACGCCTCACCGACTGCCCTGAGCTTCGCATCTGAGTTGATCTTCGCCTGATCCTTTGCGTTGTCTACAAACGCATATTCGCCGAGGATGGAGGGGATACCCGTTGTGGCCGCCTGGCGGCACATGCCGAAGTTGTAGCTTGTGCCCGCCTTGCTCTCCTTGATCCCCCGGCTCTTTTGGCCGAGCTTCACCATTTCAGCAAGCACTTTTTGCGCTAGTGACTTCGAGGGCGCGTGCGTGTGCCAGTAGTAGACCTCGCAGCCCTCCCCGCCGCCGGCGTTATAGTGGATTTCGAGCACGAGGGAGGGCCGTTTCTTCTCGACTTCCTCCATTTTGTAAGCAACTGTGCAGCTTTTGTCCGTTGTGCGGGCCATGACGGTCTCGCATTCGTAATTTCTCAGGTAATTCTGGCAAGCCAGCGCGGTTTTGAGGGTCAGCGCTTTTTCGATGTATTTACCGCTTACCGCGCCCGGATCGCTCCCGCCGTGCCCGGCGGCGATGTAGATTGTGGGTTTCGACATGTTGATCGCTCCTTAAATTTAAGATAATAGATAAGGCCACGCCGAAGATCGACGTGACCAATATCGAAATAGTGATGCTCGCCGCAAGGTATAGATGCGCCGCTGCGGCTGCAGCCTGGCTGTAGATCATATCAGCTTATGCAGCCGCACATCCCAATTATCAGCCGTAGACGATGCACTGTCGCGCGACAGGCGGATAAATATTTTAGCGGTCGCTGCCGTGCGCTGAATTTCCTCGGCCATTGCGTCAAACCCGACCGCGAGATCATTGTCTGTAACCCCTGAGGTCCCAGACGCGGAGGATGACGAACCGATTTTAATGCGGTATACTACCTGCTTTTTAGTACTGTTGTAGCCGCAGGACAGCAGCAGGATCGCGCTGTAGACAGATCGGTAATATGCCGCACCGCCGGGGTTGTAGTTACCGCTGGCGAGCAGCAGGTAGATGCCGGGCGTTAGGCCCTCAGCGGCGAAAAAGATAGTGCTGTCGCCGGTAGTTGCGCCGGCAGAGTAATACGGGGCCAGCGGATGATATGCGCGGTCAAGCGCACTTGCCGTGCTGTCCGCAACCTGGTGCGCCCGGTATATTCCATCTTCTATGTTATTCATGTTGACGGCATTGACCGGGGTACCAACCTGCACGCCATCAATGTGATCCTGCCACTGTTTTTTTTGGTAAGCCATGAATCTGCCTCCTATCTAAAATATGCGGTATCGTCGCCGCAGGAAAAGGTCCCGCAGCGGCGTATTTTAAGCGTTTCGGCGCTCTGGCTCTCGTAGTGCTGCATCACTTCAAACGGCGCCTCCCAGCGGTTGAGGTCGCGGTAATCAACGACATCCCCTGCCGCCCAGGTCCTGCCGCTGTAATCCAGCCCAAATGCCCGAGCGAGTTCCCCGCAGCGATCTTCAATCAATTGTAAATTGGCCGCCGAATAAATGGCCCGAACGGTAAACGGCGTGAAGCCATAGCCCCACGCCGTGCCGAATATTTTGTTGTATGTGTCCGCAACAGTCTTGCAGTTTTGCAAAATCCTGTTGAAAGCCAGGGCATTATTGTTGTTTGCCTGGCCGCCCTGCACCAGGTCAAACGTCTCGCCGTCGTCCGTTACATACAGGTCAAGATAGTCCCGGGGCGTCCAGCCCGTCTTAATATGCATCAGCCCTCACCTCCCAGATTGATCATCCAATCCGGCTGGCGGACCGTAGTGCGCATCGTGAGCGCCCCGTCGTAATCGATCTCCTGCTTGATGATCACGCCGTTCAGAGGGCCGTATTTGCCCTCCACCGTGACCGGGTCGCCCACTTGCAGGGACGCATCCCCACGCCAGTTGCAGGTGATGTCCGCCTTGCCGTAGGTCCGCCGGAGATACATACCCCAGGTGAGCCGATCGAGTATGCCGACCGGGATTGGATTGTCGACGGACATGCGGTTTTGCTCCTTGTTGACCACGCTGTCCTTTTCAGACGTGCCGGAGCCTGTCTGATCCTCAATCTGTTTGCCGTACAGCCTGACCGTGACATTGTACTCATCCGGATCCGTAAACACAGCGTCCGTCCTGACAGTAATCCGGATTGCATAGGAGGTGGCCGACACCAGCGACACCTTAAAGTCGCTTGCGTAGGGATGCTCCACTTCGCAGCGGGTGTATGCGACCGGCTCCTCCGTAATCGCTGTGTAAGTGACAGGCACGCCTTTGGCGGTCTGTATGGCGGCGGTAGCCGCAAGGATTTCTTCGCCCGTATCTTCATACCGATGCCAGGTGTAATCGATACCGCCGAGCTCCTCGCGGGCCTCAATGGATGGATGTTCGTAGGACTGATCCAACGGGATTACGGCAACCGGCGTACGGGACATGGCGGTCAGCCGGGCATTGCCGTCCGCGTCGACATACAGCAGCTTGTGCAGGTATTGTGATACATATCGCAGGCACTCCAGGCGGTTTGTGCCTTTATCAAAGGCAGTCGGGGCCGATCCTGTAAAATCCGTCGCCGGGATCCACGGGCTAGCCCCAAGGCCGAGCACGAAATCCGCGAGGCTCTGATTATGGAGGTGGTCAAGGGAGCGGGCGTTGGGCTTTGCTGCGCCCTGCAATTTGCCGAGGATATCCACGGCATGCAGCTCGCCTGTACCGCCCTTGCTGGTGGCTTTGGGGCAGTAGTAGGTGCCGACTTTGGCATAGACAGGCTTGTGCTGCCCGTCGGATACGCCAATCCAGACGGTCATGATCTGATCCGACCGGACAGCGGATGCCACGCCGTTGGGATCGGCAACGTCAAACATGCCCTGCGGATCGGGATAGGTCAGGGTGCATTCGCCGGTGGGGATGGATTGGTTGGTTGGGTCACTCTCCGCGATCAGATTGCACGAGTATAGGCTATCCCCGGTGGCCTCGAACAGCACGCCATTTGCGATCTCGCGGATGCGTGCCCGGTGGAAGGGATGGCTCCACTTACTGACGGTGACCGTAACAGTATCGTAGGCGGCGTGGATACCGGTGATGTACACAATGGGCTGGTCATTGTTGCGGATGTGCCATTCCTGGTGGTAAGTTTCCGTGGATGATGCACCGTCGATTGTGACGTCAAAGTCTACGGCGTATTCATTGGCTGCGGGATCAAAGCAGATGGTCAAATCGCTGATCGCGCCGCCATTGCGGGTGCAGCTGAGTTTGACAGTGTCCGCGGCAAACAGGCCGTCCTGATCGGACAGGGCGCTGGAGAGATAGCCATAGACCTGCCCCGACCATCCGTCGACGACGGCCCGGCCGTCGAGGGGTGTGCGGTTGTATTCGGCACTGGCATAGAGACGGTGGGGAGGAGATTTGTCCCATTGGATGGGCGTAGGGCAAAGGCTGTGCGCGGTGCCGTGGGCGTTGATGTCCGTCGGCCAGCTTAATGGATCGAGCCGGACAATGAGGTCCGTGCGGCGTTCAGAGGCGGCGCTGTAGGTGTGGTATTCTTGTGGGACGGTGAGCATAGGGGGCCACCTACCTTTCAATGAAGTTCCATTTGACATTTTGATAGCCTTGCGGGATATCGTTTCGATCCAGGCCATTCAGCTCTGTGGCGGTGACGTCGGAGCCGTAAAACTCCTTGGTCTTTTTCGTCATGGTGGTCGCGTCGTAGTAGTTCAGTCGGAAGAAATTTTTCCCGGCGCCCATTTGTCGGAGCTGCGCGTATTCCCGCGCGGTCATGTACAGCCAGACACAATTGATTTTCTCCTTCTCGGCAAGCAGCTCCTTGTTGAGCAGCGCGCCCTTGCCCACGGTGCGGCTGGCCTTGGTGACAACCTGCGTGACGGTGTGCTCACAGGTGGAGGGCGGCTTGGGGAAAGGTTTGCCGTCGATTGCATAGATGATGGGGATCACCTCCTTTCGGGGTATGAGAAAAGCGCCTACCTCGTGTGAGATAGACGCTTTCGCTGTTCGGTTGTGTCTTATTCGTAGTGCGTCCACATACTGTAGATCGCAACCACTTTTTCATCTTCATAGACCTTGTACACCAGCCGATGCTGGACGTTGATTCGGCGGGAATAAAATCCGTTGAGATCGCCCACCAGTTTTTCATACGGCGGCGGATTCTGCCACGGGTTTTCCTTCATGATATCGACCAGCGATTTGGCTTTCTTGGATAACCCGTTCTGTTTAAGCTTCTGTAGATCCTTCTGCGCGCGTTTTGAGAGCTTGACCTCATACATCCCTACCACTCCAAATCATCCGCATTTGCCATACTGTCAAGCGGCTCTTTCGAGCTTTCAAGGATGGCCTCTGTCAGTCCGGGAACCGCCGCGATATGCAGCGTTTCCATCAGGCCGTTGTATTCCTCTTCGCTCATGATGACCGCATTTCCCTTTTTGGTATTGACATTGATGACGTCATTGTAGGTAATGGCCTGGTCAATATACTCAAACAGATTCTTGCGCAGGTTCGTAATATTGGTATTTGTCATTTGCTTCGCCTCCTGCTCTCAGTATATGTACATTATACCGTACATATACTGAGAATGCAAGGGTTTCAACAATTTAACTGGCGTACTTCACCCGATACTTCTTACCCTTCGCCGCGATCGGGCGAGGGTTGCCGTGCTCTGCGAGCCAATTGCGCACCATTATGACTATGTTAATGTGGAATATGGCGGTAAAAACTATAGGATACATCCGTCCGATATCCAAATCGTCACGGAGTAAATTCCGTTTCGAGCATCCTTGACAGTCGTTCTCCCGGCGCGAATTTGATGCTGTTCGCCTGCGCGTCAAAAGTCCGCTCGACGCTATCTCGAAGGGCGCACCATTCGCGTCGGGAGAAGCCTTCCAAGAGAGAGGTTATTTGCTGGGCTTTCTGGAGGGAAGTATAGGCTGCATCTGTTGCATCCTTCTTATGCACAAGCGCACTTTCCAGAACCCCTGATACCCCGTCCACAAACAGGCTCAAGTGCAACTCTGACGGCCTGCCGGGTTTAAGCTCTAATGAAGCTCCGGTTACATCATGAATCTCCTTCCCATCAATGTAGATATGGCTGATATTTTCGGTTGATACGATTTCAAGTTTTTGGACGCTTAACATTTTGATCTTCCTTTCTGTGTTCGTTGTTTTTTATTCTTTGTATGGCCCGAACGCTTGCAAAATCCTGTAAAATATGCTGTAATAAAGGAGCAGAGACAGGCAAGCGATTGGCTGTTTTTGCGGTCGCTCTCCGCACGGAGGGCGTGGATTGAAATTTTGATGCCCGGTCTGGCATCTTTACCGGCTGCCGTCGCTCTCCGCACGGAGGGCGTGGATTGAAATGCGGTCTGTGACCAGCCTGATTGGGCAAATAGAGGTCAGGCTCCGCGAGGGGCCTGTGGATTGAAATGACTGGGTTGGAGACGCGCACGAGCGGTATGCCGGTCGATCCCCGCATGGGGAGCGTGGATTAATTCTTTACAAAATCTCCCTCTTGTGTTATTGTGAGAACTGTAATATAGAGGGAGGTTTTGTTATGTTTTGTAAAAATTGCGGTAAACAAATTGATAATGATTCAAGATTTTGCCCGGAGTGCGGGGCGGAGGTAGATCGCAATGAAGATGAAAACATACAGCCGGCCCCTGTTGAATTTGAAAGCGATGAACCTTCAAAGAAACCAAGCAAGATTGTTTTAGGAATACTGTACGGAGTTATAATTCTAGGCCTGGTGTGCCTCGCGGTTGCTATAATTGTAAACACAACGGATTTCCAACCGGTTGGAGAACAAACGTCCGAAATCAGTACCGAACCCGAAACTACTGAGGATGTTAAAGTGATTCGAGATACGCCATTGCGCCAAGGAAAGATTTATAACTTTGTAAATAACTTGGATTTATTTTCTTCTTTTCAGTTAAGCGAGCAACTATTCTCCGACAGATCTAAGCGATTGACCTTTGATCTGTCGAATTGCAAGGGTGACGCTTATAAACTTATTGATAGCTGCGAACTTTTTGTCGGAATGTTTTTGCTAAAAAATGAAATTGGAAATGCCGGATATGACATTATATATATTCAGTTTCCAGACGAATGCGAAATGATGGTAACGTTAGAAGACAACCCTCAATATGCGGAACTGAATATAATAGGAACCATGCTAATCGCCCCGAATCACGATGATTATTTAAAGGCATATCAAAGTAATGAATTTTTTAAAGATACCGACTTACTTAATAGGGCTGGCGTTTCATATGATGATATAAATGATATCGTAGAGTAAGCCTTTCCTCCCTGCCATTGCGACAGGGAGGATTTTGTTTTTACCACTCGTTCGCTCGCACGAGTTCCTGCTTGACGTATTTTGCGGTACTCCGTCCACAAACCCGACTATCCATTTCGAGGACAATATCCGGGTTGAACAAATCAGGCCCCAGCGCCGTAAGCGCGGAATAAATTGCACGATAGATCACGTCGTACTGATTGCTGCGGTCTGATTGCAGCACCCCGGCCACTGTGTCGCGCATGATGGATTGCGGCGTTGCGATCTCCGGGTTGCTTGCTGCTCCTGGGTACTCGCCAACGCCGATAAGTGAGCGATCGGTAAATACGCCGCCTTTGGCGTACCACTTGACGTTGACTGAGGGGCGGCCCTGCAAGCCCATCTGCCGCCAAGCTTCCCCCTCAGCACCCCATTTGTCGTAGTCGAGAGAGAAATGTGGGGTTTTGATATGGGGGAAGGAGAGATTCCGGAAAGCGTCAGTCAGACCTTGTGCCGCTTGTCTACCGATTGATTTAAATGAGTTATACGAAAAAGAGGATTCGAAACTGCTTTGGATACTTTCAGCGGCAGTTTTCATTGCGTCACGCGCCGGTCGTGTTTGGTCTTTGACACCGTCAGCATAGCCTTCCAGGCTCCATTTGCCGTACTGTGCGAACAACTTAGAGGGAGAGTGGATTTGCATGCCAGCGGCAAACCCTTGCGCTATGTAGTCGGATGTGCTCCGGGCCTGCGCAGCGGCTGCTTTTTCATTGTCAAGCAACCCTTTTGCATACCCTGTAAGCGAGCTATAACCGTACCCGTTAAACACTTCTGCGAAGGCGTCATCCAAATCATCAAAGTACCCCAAAACCCTTTCGTTGACCATATCTCGGGTATTGGCAGGGGTAATCCACCCCAGAAATTTCTCCCACCACCCAGGTGACTCTTTTTGCGCCAAATTTTTGTATTGCGTATAAAAAGATTGCTGTATTGTATCGGCAACCTGCTGCATTTGTGTATCAATAGTGCCTTGTTGTTTTGCAGTATCCTTTTGGATGTTTTCAATGATCCCGTCGATGTACTTGATATCTTTTGCATCCGTAGCGCTTTTCTTTAAGGTTTCCAAATTGTTTATTAGGGCTAAATTAGCCTGCGATACGGATTCCTTCGCAGCATCTGCTTTTTCGGCCATGCCTTTAATTGCTGCGGAAAATTCATCGGCGGACTGAAAATTCAAGTTGTCAAGGGTGATGCCGTTAACAGCAGTCTTAAAAGCCGTGATTTTCGGATCGGCCTCTGTGGTTAAATTTGCGATTTCGCGGTTGATCTCGAGCAACTGCTCCGCCAGCGCCGTCTTGTCGCCCTTGCCGCTCATCAACTTTTCGGTGAGTTCGTCAGCCTTGTTTTTCAGCTCATCTAATTTAGTTTTGCTGTTTCCTACCACTTTGTCTAACAAGCCCATTACTTCCGGAATCGAATAGCCGAGGGAAATTAACGTATTTCCAACACTCCCGGCCAATGCACGGGTGATATTATCATAAATCTTATCCAATACTTGCTTAGTGTTGGCCTCCAACGATGCGAACGCCTGCTGAATCTGTGGGACAGCTTCGCCGACGCTGATGGTTCCGCGTGATACGCCAGAAATCAGGGTATCGATCTCCCGCGTGGTAGCAGTGATGCTCTCTTTTGCACTATCGATGGTTGCCTGATTTTCCAGGATCGGTTGATTCGCCGCAACAATTTCATCGGCCATCCTACCAAACTGATCCGCAACTTCGGATATACTCACACCGACGCCATTGTAAAATTCGGCCTGCAACGCTTCGGCACGCATCTGATTTTCGGCCGAGATTACGCCATAGATACCAGCACTCACACCGGCCACCGCCGTAGCAACCAGCCCCCACGGCCCCAGCATGGCATACATGGCCGTGCCAACCGCCGCGCAGGTGGGGACGATTTGCAGCATTGCTTGCCCGAGAGAAATATTTCCCATAGCGTACTCCTCGACGGCATTCTTTACGACGACAATTTCGCCGCAGAGCGCGGCCACGGAAACGCCGAATTTAGCCATTGGGGATAGTCCGCCCATAAAGTGCTTGAAGCTCCCCCATAAAGAGCTAAAACCATTGGCCAGCCCTTTTAGTGGATTCTTCGTAATCGTAAATGCCGTTTTTGCCGTCAACAAAGCTTTTCCAAGCGCACCCACGCCTTTTGACAAGATGGGTGACTTGCCGACCGCTGCCTTGGCCAGCCCAAACCACTTGCTGATCTTGGCCGCGCCAAACGCAGCGGCTCCCACCGCCGCCACGCCTTTAATCGTCGGGCTATAGGTCTGGATCATGTCTTTGACCTCGCGCAGCTTTTCCCTGATCTCCTCCGCCCTCGCCGTAATCCTCGGATCAATCACATTATCCGCATTGGACAGGGTGCTGTTGATCGGGCTGCCGACAGTCACGCCGCCGGTGCTCCCGGTGGTATCGCTGCCGCCGCTGTCGCTCGTTTCGGCCTTCTCGATGACGTTCAACTCGTCGATACCGAGGAGCTGGCCTTTCAGTTCTTTGGCCTTCTTTGTGGCCTTCTCAAGCCCCGCGGAGGCCGTCTGTGTGCTCGTGGCAAGCTGCTTGATGGGCGTGGGCTTGATCCCGAACAGCACGGCCATAACCTGCCCCGCTCGGGTGGCAAGCACAGTCATCTTTTCTGCCAGAGCGGTCAGGTAGGGCAACGCCGCCTGCAATGCCGGGGCGAAGATCGAGCCGAGGGCGCTGGAGAGCTGCTTTGTCTGTGCTCTCAGCGCCGCTTGCGCACCGGCAAAGGTGGCGGCATAACGGGCCGCGTCACCAGTCTGGAACGCGGTTTCCCGCATGAGGCCCTCTACTGTGGCAAGGCGTTTTTCAGCTGCTGTGAGGCTCCCCACACCCTTCCCAATGGACGCGGCATATTCTTCCCAGATAACGGAGAGGTTCTTTGTAACGCCAGCATTATCGACCAGGATACTGTTCTCGTTCTTGATGCCTTCCGTCGCAGATTTGACCGCCTCGCCCATTGTGAGCGACCCTTGCCGGGCGAACGCCGCCGAATCCTTTAGGTTTTGCAGGACACTCTGCGTCTGGTCGTCCGCGTACCCGGCGGAGGATAGGTTCTTATAGGCCGTGTAGGCGTCTGCCAGGGGGATTAGGCCATCCTTTGTGTATTCCTGCAACCAAGCTTTTGCCTGCGATACGTCCTTCCCCTGGGCTGCAAGGATGCTTTCCAACCCGACTTGCGCCGCCTGGGTTTTCGCGTAAGCGTCCGTCAGCCGTTTTACAGACTTCGTGACAGCCGTGATCGCGGCGACGGCGGCGCCCGCTTTCAGGGCCTTCAGAGATCCGGATAGCTTCTGTGTGCCCGCGCTGCCGGCCTCCGCCCGGTCTTTGAGCTTCGTGCAGGCGTCGGAGAGCTTGTCGGTTCCTTTCCCGGCCTTTGCTGCGTTCGTGCCAAGGTTACTACATTTTTTCATCAGGCTATTGATCTTCGCATCAATCTTTTCCATCTTGACGGAGATCACAACCTGGAGTTCTTCAACGGTCACTGGGTTTCACCGCCTTTCATTCGCGCATTTTTCACGGCACTGTAGGATGCCATACGGGCCTTTATCACGCGCCAGTCCGTCTGCTGCTCCTGCGGCGGCTGGAACAAGCCGGGAAAAGCTTCGTGCAGGGGCGGGTAATGCTTCGGATCATGTGCAGCAAATGCGATCAGATTGCCGAGCTTCCAAAGCATCGTAGCCTGCGACTTCGTCTGCTCCTGCTGGTGTTTGAGCCGGGTGGCTATGACCTGCTCAACCTCGCCGATGCTCATCTCCCAAAAATCATTTGGGGCAAGCCCTGCATCCAGCGCTTGCGGATACAGGGTTTCTATCAGTTCCGTTACAGTTCGGTAGGTTATTCCGTCTCCTGCTTCTTTTCCATCTCTTGCAGATCCTCCTGCGAAAAAAAACCGCTGACCTTCATGACCTCCAAGAGCAGATCGGCCTTCTCGCTGATCGTGCAGCCATTGTCCTCCATCTCGTCGATGAGATCATAGACCTTCGGCAGGGTCATCGTCCTGTGATATTTCTGGAGGGCCGCCCAGAGGATGACCGCGAAGGTTTCCGCCCGTGTGATGTTCTCTGGAGCCTCCAATAGCGAGAAGCCGAGGCGCTTCTCCGCTTCGATTTTGGATGCGGTGGTGAGTTTGAGTTTATATTCCCGGTCGTCAACAGCCAGGATGTAGAATGCCGCCATGTTTCATGACCTCCTTATTCGGTTTCAATTTCCGTTATCTCGCTTGTCGGCGTGATATTCGCCGTGAACTGCAACGCTTCACCGATGCCCTTGCCGGGCACAGATAGCGTCACTTTACCCTGCCACGCAAAACCGGATTTGTCCGGGAACTCCAGCTGGAAATACTGTGTAGCGCCGGAATCCTGTGCGGTCTTCAGGACGGCGTAATTCGAACTCGCCCCCATGCCGGAATACAAAAAGTTGAACGCCATATCTCCGGGATCCTTCAGGCCGGGTATGTAAGTGCGGGATGTATTTTTCATGGTCGTGGTCTCGATCTTATCTGGCGCACCCATCAAATCGGGGAAATCCTGAAGATCAAGCACCTCGGTCAGGGATGAAGATTGTGCGCCCATTTTTAAAATTGTGCCGATGGTAGAAAGCCCATCCATAAAATCAGCTCCTTATCATTTCAATCCTCAGGCCCGCGCGGGGCCTGGCTTTTGTTTTATTTAATGTAAAATTGTTTCGTTACATTGTCATACGCACCGCTGTACAGCAGCACGGAACGGTATGCGGGCATTTCGCCCGGCAGTATCTCCTCCAGATGGTTTAAAGTGCTGCGTGGTAAGCCAAGGGTAGCGAGCGCCGCATCGATCGCCCGATCAAACTCATTGCGCCGCTCTGGCGTGGAAGTCCAGGTCTGCACCTGCACAGCCACATTGGAGATACGGTCAACGCCGGAGGAGGTCGACGTGCGCACAGAGTTATCCATTTGCTTGACGCTGCCGAGGCCCTCGCCGAGTGCGCGGAAGTCCTGCGGGAAGCCCACGGACCATTTCACAGCGGGCAAGGCGGCGGTAAGGATATCGTAAACAGTTTGCTCCATGTCGATCATTTCATCGCCTCCCGGATGCCTTTGCGGAGTTCAATCTCCAGATGTTTTACGATGCGGTCGCGATTATTGATCAGTGCTGGATACAGGTATGGCTGCGCAAACTGGCCTTTCCAGTCCTCTTTATATTTCAGACTAATTGAGGCCTTTGGCGGGGAAGGCGACGCGGCTCCCATCTGGCCGGTGCCGAATTCGACATACGGGGCGTATTCCACGATCGTTCCGACTGTACCGACGTATTCACCTGAGGGCAGCCACGCAAAATTTGTCTGGATGCTCTCGCGCAGATAACCGGTGTCAACCGGGCAGAGCAGCTTTGCGGCTGTCTGCACGGTTTTGGTGGCCTTCTCGACACCTTTTTCTGTCGCATGCTCCAGATCCCCGCCCAACGATTGCAGTTTTCGGCGCAAGCTGTCCAAGCCTTTGATTTCCACACTCATACGTCCACCGCCTTTAAAAGATACAGGGAGTATGCGTCAAACGGCTGCACACCGGCCACACGATAAAATTGCCTGTTGTATCTGATAAAATGCCCTTCCTCGACCGGCGGCGGGAATGATGCCGTCATCACCGCATCCCGGTTGATTGTGAGGCCCCATTCCTGCGCTTTCAGGTCGTCTGTCACAAGCATAACATTGACCTGATATCTACCGGAGGGGGCATCTGCTGGCCGGGATGTGGGCGTTCCGAGCGTGCCAGAAAGGGAAACAGGCAAGAAGTGTTCAACGACTTTATCCTGGAACACTCTTGCCTGCATGTCTTTGAACTTGTCAGGGATTTTCATGCTACCACAGCTTTCTGTAGGCGCACAGCGCCTGCATTTCGCTCTCCGTTAAACCGGAGGATGGCACGGCCTCCGCCGCATATGCCTGGAAGCTCACAGATTGACCGTTGTCAGTCAGGCTTGCTACTCGCTGCGCGGCCTCCGGCCCGGCGCCCTGCCGGCGAAACCGATCGACGGCGATTTCCACGACGATTGTGGGCATGCCGCCGATCAATTCCCGCTGCCGGGTGAATCGGAGCGCCTTTTCCTCGGCAGATCGCAGGAAAAAGCAAAGCTCCTCCCTTCCAGCGTTTTCGAATCCAATCAGGGCATATAAATCCTCCAGCATGCGCTCATGCAGTTCGTCCATTACCCCACCAGCTTCACGAGCAACTGCGTATCTAGCTCCTTGATGCCATAGATGATATCGAAGGATACTGTGTCGGTTTTGGTGTCCATGTCATAACCAAACACGACACGCACGGCCAGCCCGTTTGCGGATGCGATTGCCGCCTTGGAAGCGCCCATCGGAAGCTCCAGCTGTCGCGTAACCAGCGCCAGGCCGTTGCGATGGAAACCAAGGGAGTTGGTTTTGTTGATGAGCAGCGCGGCCTCCGCCGAAAGTGTTTTGTGAACCGGCTGATCAATCGCAACCTCGGCAACTGCGCCGGAGACCGCAGTCGCATCGGCAGCGAAACGATACATGTATCCATCAACGATAAAGCCATCGCCCTTTTTCACGGTAGCGGTAGCCACTTTAACGTCAGACAACGCCACTTTGCTTTCGCCTGCGGTGGCCGTGACTTTGTACTCGGTCGCGGTGCCAGCGGCATCAGCCAACGTATCCGGTGCGTTCTGGGACATGTAGGTATCCATTGTGTAGATACGCCCCAACTCCGCCTCACGTAGCGCCTGGCTGTCGCCCGCATAGGACACCTTGGACATGTTGTCCGTCAGCGCATACCGGTATTTGTGCGTTGGGTGCAGCACCAGCCTGCGGTTTGGGATAGGCGCGGCGACCAGATCAAGCGCTTTCCCGATATCGCCGATATCCTTCAAATTGGTTGGGTCCGCCGTACCCGGGATCGTCTTCCCGGCCTTCGCGACGCCGACGGCCAGCAGATCGCTGTCCACTGCCTGCGCGATTGCCTGCATTGCCGGGGTTACCACCTGGCTTGAAAAATCCCTGATGTCAAGCGTAAGCTCCCGAGACGTTACGTTGACCGTTACATCACGGAAACGGTTGAGCTTGACTTCCGTGCTATCCTCCGTCGCGTCCTGCGCTGATACGTGGCCAGTGAAGTTTTTGGCAATAAACTTCGCGGGCTTGCGTATCGTGATCGTGTCGCCCACCTTGACAAACTCTTTCGAGTAGTCCCGGTGGACAAGCCCTGACATAACCATACTGTTTTCCAGCACCATCAGCGCTTCGTTTGCAATGATGTCCGGGGTTAAAAATTTGTTGGGCATAAATCATACTCCTTTACTGATGTTTCTCACGCCATTTTTTGTAACCGGCGTAATCCTTGGGCGGTTCTTCCCCTGCGGGCGGTTCGTTTCCGCCGCCTGGATCTCCGCCCCCTGTGATGTTGGTTTCGACGGCCTCGAAAAGATACGGCTCACTCTTTTTCAAAGCCTCAAGGTCCAGCCCGTCAATCGTGCCGTCGTCCTTCAGCTTCAGCTTGCCGTAGTCCAAAAAGGCCTTGACTGCCTTTGTGCTACGGCCCTTCGCGCCGATGATAGCAACATCCAGCGCATTGTCTAGCCGTAGCTTCACGGTGTCAGCGTCATACTTCTGCTGGAGCGAGGCAAGATCGGCTTTGAGCTTTTCCACGTCGACACCATCGAACTTCTTCACGGTATCCTGTAGCTGCTTGATGGTGTCGTTTGCCGCCGTTACCTTCTGCGTTTCGGCAACAGTGAGGGCTTTTTGCGCCTCAATGTCTTTGCCGTTTTCCGCCATGATTTTATCAATGGCCTCTTTTTCGATTCCAAGGGATTCCAAAAATTTTCTTTCCATGCATGCCTCCTGCGGCTACGCTTTTTACGGGGTCGCGTCCCGTACCGCTCCGCCGTTTACGCCCGCGGTCAGCGGATTTTTGTATAACAAAAGGACGGCGCAAAAGCTGCGTCGCCCCTGTTAGCGAGATTCATAATTTTAAGTGTTTTGGAGATTAACAGACGCATAGCAGCACCGGCCATTTTGCCAAGCGCCGCACTCCTGTTTCAAACAATCCTCCAATTCAAAAATATACTGATCTATTTGGCTCCCCCCCTTCGGGAGACTGTGAACCCTCATCGTACTTCTGCGCCCAGCGCTGATAATGCGTCTCGGATTTTCGGTTATATGGGCATTTCAAATGATCACCTCAAAAACGGCATAAAGAAAGAGAGGCCTGCACCCGCAAGTCTCTCTTCGCTTATTGCTCGATGATGAATTGATGAAGTTCCCGGATCGTCAGATCAAGCGGCTCGATGCCCTTTTCACGGCAGTAGGCGAGGATCTTCCGGTAATCGTAGTGTGTTTTTGAATCAAAGAACGGCGAAAGGTATCCGCCAGCCTTCTCTGCAGCTTCATCTAAAGCTTTCATCGCTTCCATTTCCTGCTCAGACATTTTGGTCACTCCTCATCAAAAGTATAAATCCGAAGCAGCCTCGCGGCGGCTTCCTCGTCGATAATCATACGGTAAGGGTGCGCGATCCCCAAGAATTGAGCGCCTAGCGCTTCCTCGTAATGTCGGACTAAATCCGCGTTCTTTGCATCCAAAAAGACAAACCCGCCATAGCCCTTCTCCATAGATTTTTGCGCGGCGATCGCAAACAGATGACCGCCTACGCCCTCATAGCGCTTGGCCTTTCCTCGATTCCACGGGGCGCTCTCCGCAATATGCGCATAAACAGCTTTATCGCGTTCCTCATATTGCAATGCAATCATGCCCTGGATTTCTTCGCTCCCGGCTACCGTCAGTTTGTAGATGTCGTCAGCTGCGAGATCTGGGTCAGTCCAGTTAAATAACCAACCGTCTTTTGATTTCGCACTTTTTAAATCGCTGGAAATTGCCTTTGAAAATGTAGTTTTGACAACGTTTCCCGTTGAAGTATCAACCAGACACGGGGTAAGCGCGTCAATTGCAATGTCCATCTTCATTGCATCACGTCCTGCTTGTATTATACCACTATTCTTCGGTTTTGTATAGTTTCCGGTCTTCCATTCCTCCCAGGAGAGATCCGCCGGGACGATTTTTGCTGCACCCGTCTTTGGGTCTCTTGCACGCCTTCTTAAGCCCTCTAGGCCAAGCTCATCGAAATATGCGACAGTCGTGCAGCGGTCATTCGGGTGCATAGGCGGATAGTTGACGCCTTCTTTTGCCTCCGCTACTGGAAAGACTTTCCCATCCAACCTGCCGCAAACAACACAAGTCTGGCTGTCGAGCGTGGCAAGAAATGCGTATTTCTCAACTTCGGTTTCTTCATAGGAGTGCAGTTCCGCTGCGTTGTATGCCCGGTTTGCCTCCGTGCGGATGAGCCGCGTAGCCGCATATTTGCCGTCCTGCATCACATCGTCGATCTGTTTCGCCATCCGTGGGATGCTCGCCCCGGAGATGATGCCGGATGTAATCACCTGCTCGGCTTCCTGGGCCAGCATTTGCGTATTGCGCCATACCCTCCGGCTATAGTGGGCCCCGCTCCACGCCTCGCCCAGTACTGTTTGAATCGCCTGCTGCGGCAGCTGTGTGAAGGAAAAAGCAAATCCCGTGCCGACCTGCGTATCAAAGATAGAACGGTAATAGGTGTGCTCGTAAGATTTGGATATGACCTTGCCAGTCGTTTCAATTTCCTTGTCAGACACCTTTGCCATTTCCGCATAAATTTGCTCCCGTAGCGCCTCCAGCCGGCTGATCCGCGCGGCGTAGGCCGGGGCATTCAGCCGGTTAAGTGCTTTGCGCCGGAGCTGTGGGTCCTTGATCTCCTTCAGGTCGTCACGGAGCTTGTTCAGCACTTCTTCGGTTTCCCGGACGTTGAGCAGCTTCCGGGCCTCTGCCTCCGTCAATTCGCCGTCCTTTGCGTATCGGGCAAAAATCCGCTTGACATCCTCCGTAATCTGCCGGGCCGCTCGGTCATAGGCGGGAAGAATGTCTTTCACAATCTCCCGGTTTGCAATTCTTCGGGCCTGCGCTTCTCGTGCCAGCGCCCGTTTTTCCCAATAATCCGAAGGCTTCATTCATCTTCACCCTCTCCCGGCGGGACGTCGCCGTCCAAAAAGCGTTTTGCTGCTTCCTCCCGCTGCTTTTCGAGGTCTTTTAAGGCCTGATTGACATCATCAACAAACGGATGCTTTGCCAGCAGGATTGTATCCGGAACAATCCCCTGCGACTGCTGGATCATCGTTACAGTCTCCGCGTCGTTCGTAATGACCGTCTTGTTCACGTCCACGCGAATGAGAGAACTATCGTAGTCTGTGCCTTGCTTCAGGTTGATATCCTGCGCGACAAACCACATGAATTCTTTCAGCGCCCGCCTGAGCTTCACGACTAGCATATTCGCCTTCTGGTCGAGCGGCGTGTAAAGGAATTTGAGCGCCACGCCGGAGGGCGCCGTCGCAAATTTATCGGCGGTCGTATCAATCGCCATACCGAGGCTGTACATGTCGCTGCGCAGCATATCAAGCCAGGCAAGGCGATCCTGCACGCCCAGCGTGACCTGTTCGGCGCTGACCTTGCCCTGCGGGTCGGAGATGCTGACCGCCTTGTTCATTTGCAGCTTGCGCTGGATGGCCTTCGCGGTCTCTCCGCCGTAGCCCTGCACGATCCAGTAGAGCTCAACCAAATCAATTTGGTTGTTTGTACTGGCGGAGGATATGAGGTTGTATGCATCCTGCAAGCCCTTGATCCGCGTCAGATCGCTCGCATGCCGGCCATTGTTGTAGAGCGGGATAAACGGTACCCGCCCCCAGCCATGCGGCTCCCGACGGGTGACAAGGCCATCCTTCGACGTAATTTTGTACCAATGTGCGGCGGGGTTCGGGCTGCGGACAGAATCGAGGATGTATTCCCCAGATTCGGATTCTTCATAGTAGGTGACGTTCTCTTTCGTCCACCACTCAATTTTTTTACGCAGCGTTTCCTTGCCATTGACGATTACCGCAATCGAGTAATATCGGATGAGCTCCACCAGCTCTTTTTGATATGTTGAATCATAAAAAGGGATGACCTCTTCCGCCGGCGTGATGACATATTGCAGTTTGCCCGCTTTATCGTAATAAACGTGCAGCCACTCCACGCCCTTGTTACTCGCACCGGTAACGTAATCATTGAGCGTATCCGCAAACTCCTCATCCGACGTAACGGCGGTGACCGCGTCCTCAAAGGACTTCAACTCCGGTTGATCTTCCGCGCCCTCCACCGTGACGCTGGGCGGCTTCCCGACGATGTATGCAGTTTTCTGATCCACCTGCTGCTGATAGATGTTGTGGACATTATGGTGGTTGGAATTGTTCTCGTTCGTGATGAGGTGTCCCGAGCGGTCAATCCCTGCTGCTGTCTCGACCTCGTCATAAACCCACGACTGCCGAAAATCATGTTGCAAGATATCGTGAGCACCGTCGTAATACTGCTTACCAACAGCCATGTATCGCTTTGCAGGGTTCGCATCCTCATCTTTGAGGATCTGCTTGATGATATCGCTCGTGCTTAGCCTGCCCTCAGCGGCCAGCTTTTGCTTGATGAGTTCCATGTTGGTGATGTACATAGCATTATTACCTCACTTGCACATTGATCTGATCATCCTGCGTCGCATAACGGACGGCATCGATGGTGTGGTTGCCCCGGTCAGGGTAGGCGGCCTTGAAATTGCCGTCTTTGTCCCGGTCAAGCTCGTAGCCGAGGAATTCCCGCGCCGCATTCGGGCAGCGCTGGTCGTCAATGATAATTTCTTCAAGGTCCCGCAGCCAGTCAACTCCGTGTTTCACGCTGTCCGGCCCCTTGCGGGCGCCGATCACACGCAAGCCGTATTCGTACATTTCCGCGATGCTCTTTGGCTCTGCGCTATCCGCGACGATCTCCTGATTGCTCGTATTCTCCGCCCGGATCAGCACGGCAGCCGCCCGGTTGCTCATCTCGGCCTTATACAGTTCGTTAAAGATGTACAGCCGCCGCCGGGTCTTATCGTAGTGGCAAACGATATATGCCAGCGGATCCACCGCATAGCCCCAGTCGAGGCCGCGACGGATCCGGTCGAATCGTTTGATTGCATCGTCGGTGATTCTGCGCAGCGTGACGTTTTTAAACACTTCGCCGCCGGTACCGGTGACTTCGCCAAGGTATTCGTGCCGGTAGCGTTCTGGCTGCGTTTTCTGAAGATGTCGGGCCTCGATGAAAAACTGTTCGCCCAGCCAGCTGGCCGGAACGCCCTCGTATGTGGAGTGGTGGACCAGACGGTCCGGCCGGTTGGCACGGACTTCCTCGTTGACCCAATCCCGGACGGATTCTGGAGGGTTGTATGTGTAGAAAACCGTAAAGCGTTGCCCGCCGCGCATGAGGGACTGGTTGATGCTGCGCGTCTCCTGCATCCCGCCGAACTGATTCCATTCCTCATACCAAATGTAGCGGAAATATCCGAAGGGCGGCTTGATGGATTTGAGTTTCATGGGCTCGTCGGCACCGCGGAACAGGATTGTCTGGCCTGTGGGGGTGTATGTTAGCCGCAGAGGGCTTTGGTTGGGCCGGAAATACTCCTGCACGCCTAAAGCCGATACAGCCCAGAGTATTTGCGTAAAAACAGAATCATGCAGCGTGTTCCCAACCTTACGCAGGATAACCGCGTGTGCATCGGGGTGCTGCATGATCCCCAGAATAATTTCAATCGATGCGAAGGAACTCTTTGTACTTCCGCGCCCGCCCTTGAGGACGTAATGTGTGTGTCCCTCGGACCTGATATCCTGATGGAGACCATAGAAGGCGGGTGCAATCACCCGATCAAGCTTAATCTCAGCCACCGTGGTCACCTATGTTATCAACAATGACGGGCGTATCGTGAGAAACTGAGAGTTTATCCGTAAACATCCCAATGTGCTTGCCCAGCAGTTCCAACGCCTTCAACTTGTCGGCCAGCCGGATTTCTCGCTCTACGATTTCTCCGTCATCCGTCGGAATGTTTTTGACCTTAACGCTGGAAATGGCCGCAGTATCGTCGGCACATGCTCCATCGATGACCGTCGCTTTGTTCATATCAATCACATCAGAGGCGTTTACAAAAGCAACTCTGGCCAACTCGCGGACGACGCGGTCAGCATTTACACCGGTGCGCTTTGACCGTTCCGCCATCGCTTTGTCTATGCGCGCGCGTATTTCAGGTTTTTTCAGGTTTTCACTTCCCACCGATCCCGCACTCTCGGGTTTGTATCCTGCACGAATTGCAGCCTGCGTCGCATTTAAATCAATGAGGTATTCTTCGCAAAAGAGTTGCTGTTTCTTGGTCATTCGCCACCTCACCACCTCATTTATAATTTATATCGGTACAAAAATAGCGAACCGCCTGGGGAAAGGCAGTCCGCTGGTATTGGTTTAGTTGCCGGAATACTGGCCTCCGGCGGAGCCTCGCGTTGCTCTTCCCCGCGCAAGTCAGCCTTTCGGCAATCAAGGTTTTTGGTGGGGCTCCGGGATTCGAACCCGGTCTCGACCTGTTGCCCCACGATAGTCCCCGGTATTACCGCCCCGGGGAGGCGGGAAGAAAGGAAGAAAAAGAAGGGATGAGATTTAAGCACATCTCATCAACTGTATGATATCACATATCAACGGAACATATGGAACGAATTTAATTGGCCTTGAGATATCGATAAGCCAACTGCTTTACAGATCCTTCCGTGTTACCCCCGCCCACGCTATCCGCAACCTGCTGCCAGCTTAGGCCGTTGACGTACCGCAAGGCCAATATCTGCCGCGTAAGGCTATCCTCTACGCTGTCTATGTATTCGTTCAACCGGTGCAGCTCGTCCCAACACTGGGCCTTGCGGTTGTCGATCATTGACCGCAGATCAGCAATCCGCACAGCATAGTCCCCTACCTTGTCCGATGTTCCGCTTCCGTGTGGCATGCCGGTAATCGCCTGCGTGGTGCCCTCGGCAACGCATTCCAGCTCCTCAAGCTGGCGTTGCAGCTGCTCGATCTCACGATTCAGGTAATATAACTGGGACATTTCCCGGACGGTCACTTTTTCACCTGCTTTCGGGACAACTTTTTAAGATATTCAAAGCTGGCAGAGCTATTACTCTCTCTAGTCATGCCCGTTCTACCTCCCCAAATAAACGTTCATACGTTTCGATTTCTTCTGTTTCAATTTGTGCGCTTATTTTCCCCAAGAGACTTTCCTTCGTGGAAAACCAATTTCCTGCCTTCGTGTGATAAATTGCAAGATTTTCCGGCAGTTCGAACATAAATCCATAACCACGTGAAGCGAATACCTTCTCAGCTTGCTCGGTATCATAGACTTTTCCGTCCATAAAAAATTTCGCCATCTCTACCCCTTCACCTCCTTGATTCCCAAAAGTGCCTCTCGGCCATAATATCACTCCCTTATCTCCGTTTCTGTTGGCGATGCTGGAATGTATATTCCGTATTTTGCCAATGCATCGCGTGCTCGCTCATAAATTCCCGCTCGCTGCAAACAGCGATATTTGCATGTAGGGCACCATTTGTAATGTAACGGCCAGTATTCCGGCTTTGCAATGGCCTTGATTGCCAGGAATCTTAACCGACACAACACATTGGCGTGGATACGGGCAGTATATATGGCGCTATACGCCATGTAGCGGATTTTCCGTTTCATCATTGTGCCTCCTCATAAACGATCCTCTGCCCGCACTCCGGGCACCTCTCTGGCCTCCTGCTCGTCTCAGCCCCCCCCCCTAGTTGGGCAGAGCAGTACGGGCAGGTATATACGACCGTGCCGTAAAACGTGTATTGTTCAATCGCCTGTTCCGGCGGTTTGCTTTTTCTGACTTTTCGCATCGGATTGCCTCCGTTCGTTGATCTTCTGCTCAATCAATTCGTAGCTCACCATTTCGCCCCGCAGTAGACACAGGCATTTTACCGCGGCCAGAAGAAGATCGTAAGGGTCTGCCTTGCCGGATTCTTTGATCAACTGCGTTAGTAGATCTCCGGACAGTTTGACATGCTCCTGCTGCTGCGTGAAAAACTGCATCCGTTCTTCCTCCCGTTTCACGGACATCTCGAAGGCTGTCCGGATTCCTTGTTTCCGCGCGCTGGCCTCCTCCCGGTCCAGTTCTTTTGCCCGATACATCCGGTAAAGGGATTCTAGGCAGTAGTAGCAGTATTGCTCTGGCTGTGTGCTGAGCTTTGACAAGGGATTTTTATCCTGCCGGACAATTGCCTTTTCGATTTCGTCAAACGTCATCCTGCATACCTCCCTCCTCCAGACCGAGATACCATTCCAACACTCGCACTGCGCTCTCCCAGCCGTGACATACCTCGCAAAAGTTTCCCTCCTGCATTAGTTCCCGAATCCACCATTCTTGTTCTGGGCTCGTTCTTCCGGTTTCCGCCTTCATCTCAATATATAGGCTATGATAGGCTCCCCGGGCGACAGGGAGATGCAGGTCGGGTACGCCTTTTTTAACGCCCTGTTGCTTCAAATGCCTCGCCTCGACCGCATCTCTGTTCCCGCCGTTCGGGATGTGGTGCAGCAGCTTCAAACAAGGCCACTTTCCCCGGACGGAAGGCTGCGCCGCCCACTTGAATACATACGCCTGATGTTGCGCTTCCGTCATGACGCCCGCCCCCTGTATGACAGCGTGCGGCTGAGAATCTGGCTTGCCTGTAGCTTGGTCAGCCCCTCCGGTTTAAACCCTTTGCACCGCCGCCTGACCAGCTGGAGCTGCTTTTCGCTCGCCGGTTGGTTTCCCCACCGCCTGGCACGCTCCAGATCCCAGATATACCGGCTCTCTGCATATTCGGCGCATAACGTCTGGTACACGCAGTCGAGCGCCTGCTGCATTTCCATCCGCCGGCCGTTATACCGTACCCGTCCAAGTTCGTCCGGGCAAGGGATCATGATACGCCTGCGCTCCGGCAATGAGCAGACCAGAGATCCGTCCGGCATGCGGAACCAGTTGACATTGTGCGTGTTGTAAGCCTGCTCTCTTGCCCAGAGGTCCACAATCTCTACATTGCGGATCCAGCTCTCCGGGCAGTCTGCCGCACGCAGGGCCTTGTCCGGCAGCTCGAACAACATGCCTTCAAGATCTGTCTGCCGCTCCTGTGGGACTTGTTCCAGGTCGATTCCCAGCAGAGACGGAGCTGTGCAGAGGCTCGCTTTCCCGGTAATGCCCACACAGTCAATGAGGTTGAGATTTTTCTTTCCGGGATGTAGCCGCAGCCCTCGCCCCACCATCTGGGTATACAGGGTATCCGACTGCGTTGGTCGGGCTATGATAACCGTTTCCACCAGCGGGATATCCGTCCCTTCGGTGAAAACCATACAGTTGACCAAGCAGGGGATTTCCCGGCGGGTGAATCGCCCGATAAGTTCCGCCCGATTTTTTGTCTCTCCTGTGATTGCCACGGCTCCGGGAATTCTCCCAGCGATTTCATTTGCCTGGCGGACGGACACTGCAAAGATCAGCGTTGCCCCCTGCGCTAGTTTTTTGTGGGCTTCCGCGATCGCATCGGCCGTACCTTCCATCGCTTCCTCCAGTTCTCCGGGAGCATAATCTCCGCATCGGCTGTGGACGGACCGCAGGTCAAAACCGATATTCACCCGCCGGCAGGAAACATCCGAGAGATAACCATTCCGGATTCCCCAACGTAAGTCACGCTGGAAGATAATTTCGGAGAAGACATCGTCCAGCCGGACATTATCCGCACGGTTCGGGGTAGCCGTAAAACCCAGCAGTAACCGCGGGCGGAAGTATGTAAAGATATTCCGGTATGTATTTGCAGCCGCATGGTGCGCCTCGTCGCAGATAATGACGTCAAAATCATCCGGTAAGAACCTGTGGAGCCGCCGCGCCATGCTTTGTACGGACGCGCTGACAACCTCCTCACCGTTGCTGTGTTCCGGTCCCCGTTCAATCCCGAACGGGCAGTCAAAATATTCTTCCGGCTGATGGACCAACTCCTCCCGGTGGGAGAGGATCAGCATGCGCCCGTGCCGCGGAAGGTTTGCAAAGGTTACGGTTTTGCCGAGACCTGTCGCCATCTGGATGAGGTATGCGCCCGGCTTCTGTGCCTGAATGATATCAATGCATTCCTTCTGATAATCCCGCAGGTTCATTTCCGTTCACCGCCTTCCCGTGGATGAGTTTTGCAAGATCAAGCAGCATGGAGGCTTCCTCCGCCGTATATGCAACCGCGCCGTTTCCAAACAGGATGCCCACAATTTTTGCCGCGTCTTTTGCAATGCATGCCATGCGGTATGGCGGGATTTTGTATCCGGAGCGCTCCAGGATCGTTTGGATATCTTTCTCATTTGCCATCATTGTTCCTCCTTTTGTGTGGGACTGTGGGAATGTGTGGGACAGCCTGTCCCACGGAAAAGAGCTTGTATCTGCGTGGATTGCGGGTATGTGTGGGACTGTGGGACAAATTCCTCAAAAACTCTCTACGCGCGAGAGGATATTTTTGGGGGAGCGAAAAGAATAGAAAATATATTTCCATATATACATGTGTGTGCAGCGTCCCACATGTCCCACAGTCCCACAGGCTTGCACCTGCGCGGTTTGGGGGCCTTTTTTGTCCCACGTGCGTCCCACGTTGTCCCACAATCATAGTTCTTCAAAATCATCGTCCGGCTCCTGTTCCTGCGATAAGCGCATTACCACGCACTCCGTCAAAACGCCGTTTACCCGTTTCCCACGGGTATTGTTGCGCCCGCGGGTTTGGATTAGCCCCCGTTCCCGCAGCCAGGATAGCAGTGCGGTGGATGAGAACCCCGCATCCTCCGCCGCCCTTCGAAAGACAGATCCAATCACATAGGCCCATTCCCCGTGCTCATCCAGTACGCCGTAAACTTCTCCCTGCTCCACGCCGGGGCGCAGCCGGTTCGCATTCTGGCTTACCCAGTCACACATATACCGGTAACCGCGCTCCCCGGCGGACACTGCTGCCCGCGAGGCAAGGAAACGAGAGATTTCGGTTATGGTCAAGGCTCTGTCATCCTGAAAGATCCACTCTGTGGCAAGTTGGTCGGCCGCAATGATGACGGCCGCCGCCATAGCCTGCTTCTCGGTGGTGTCGTTATCGGACAGCTCCTTAAAAGATTGTCGGTAGAGAGCCGCAGCACGCAAGGTGTTTTCCTCCCGGTAAAGCCGATGGACAAACTCCCGCCCCGCAAACCCGTAGTTTTTCTTGACGGCGCTGCTCACCGCATGGCCGTCTTCAATGATCTTTTCACTGTTTTTACACTCGATCTCAATGACGCGGTTGACCGCGCCGGCGCCGCTGCCCGCGTTTGCGATCGGCGTCTCTCCGGTGGTGAGGATACAGTTCGCCCAGGTTGGCGTGCGGTCGATTCCCCCTGTCTTGGTACCGCGGGTACGGCCCACACCCTCCGCCAGTGCATACACATCGAACATGAGCCGGCCGCGGCTGTCCCGGGCAAGCTGCAACTCGTCCACCATTAACGGAAGGTGGTTGAGGAAGGCAGCGAGCTTCTCCCGGCCAACCAGGGTACTGTTAAATGTCTGTATGTACCGGCCCATCTCCGGGCTGCCCCAGACGGACGCGGCAAGCATAAGGGCGACCGTTTTGCCGGTACCGCTCTCGCCACCCCACAGATGGACAAAGAACGGCAGGCTCCCGCACGGAGCCACCAGTACACTTGCAAAGCTCGCCGCGAGCACTACCCGCACCATAACATTGCCGCGCCGTGCAGCAAGTGCTACCTCCATCCATTTATCCCGGCTCCCAGCTCTTTTGATGCTCTCGAAGATATTGCGGAAGTTTGCGTCCCCGTCGAAGATCAGGCCATCCACATAGGGGGAAAAGCCTTCGTTTTCAATGTATCCCAGCCGGGAGACGCTGCGGCGCTCCGGGATGAGAGCATAATTCATGTTCTCCATATCGGAGATATATTTCACCAGGGCACGGGCGCTCTCGCTGGTTACGGCGATGCCCTGATCTGCGAGCTGGAGGATCTTTTGATTGCTGGCAAGCACGCTTTTATCTGCAATGATCTCCCGCCAGCGGCGGTCCCCTTTGCAGAAGGCAAGCTTGAGCTTTTCCACGCCCGTATCGATATTCACCAGCCGCTCTACCGGCATCAAAGGGTGGGGGCACGCCTCCTCCACGCCATAGACCGCTTTCCGGGTGACGCCCCAATCATCTGCACGCCATTCTCCGGTGTCCAGCTCCAGGGGCTGCCCTGTAAAGCTGGTAGTATTCTCTACATAGACGGTGCTGGATTCTTCCCGCTTGGATTCAATGTATTTGCGTAGCATGCGTTTGAATCCGCCGGCGCCCAGCCCCAATTTTTTTGCGTATTCCGCCATCTGGTTGACGGCGACCTCCTGCTCGAACGGGTTCTCAATGGACAGGATGGCCTCATATGGCGCTGGGGTGTTGAAATCCTCCTTCTGAAACTCCTGCGTACCGTTCACCTCCAGCGGTTCTCTTCAAACCAGTAATTTTCCAGGTAATCCAGCCGCCCAAGCAGGGCGGCGTATTGCCCCCACAAGGGGCTCCCAGGCGGCGGCAACGGCATGGAACGGATCCTCTCCGCCTCTCGGCATCTTGCCTCGTATTCCGACCGATACCGCCTACGCGCCGCCTCTTTCTGCCTCCAAACCTTATCCCTGCGTACGGCATCGTTCGGATCTTCCGGACCGTCCATCAAGCCAAGCCCGAATTCCCTATCCAGTTTTTTTGCGGCCTGGAAGGGGGACAAGCCAAACAGCCTTGCTGTGAAATCAATGACGCTGCCGCCCTCGTTGCAGACAAAACACCACCATCCGCCGCTGCCATCGTAGAGCCGGAGGGAAGGGTTTTGGTCGTCGTGGAAAGGGCAGCGGATCCTCCCGACCCGGTCCGGCTCAAATCCATACCGGGCAGCGGCGTCCCGCGCGGAAACTGCCTCCTTGATCGCACGAAAAGTGTCCATTACCCTGCATACCCGGCGAGCGTATAGTCGACGATCTGCGTGATCACCTTGCTAGCCTTACAGTAGTCGCAACGATTGCAACGCGTTGGCTCCTCCCGGCCCTCCTTGATCGCCTGATAAACCGGGGCCATTTCACGCACAACGGCAAGGCAGGCGTCCAGCCGTTCCTGTGGGATATGCAGCAGGGCGATATCCGGGCTTTCCTCCTTGGTGGCGGCGGCGATAAAGAAGGGGAGCCGGTGTCCGGTCTCCTGCCGCACAATCTCCTGGTAGATAGCGCCCTGAAAGTCATACCCCCAATATTCCGCGAAGGGGACATATCTGCGCTCATCCGGCTCCCAGACGTTCCGAAAATCTTTCATGACTTTCAGATCCACGATCGCCTTGCCGGGATGGTAGCTATCCATCTTGATTTTAAAGGGGACCCCTGCAATTTCCCCGGTTTTGATCACCTGCTTTTCTCCGGAGAGATATCTCATGAGCATGGGATCGCGTTCAATCCGGGCGATGACAAGATCCGCCCGCCGGTATTCCGCCTTCAGCGAGC
>OMGI01000333.1_pt1 | contig 38350 bp, 25 predicted proteins | sample 1645801 | NCBI WGS metagenome assembly OMGI01 (sample SAMN05578584, study PRJEB25193) | human gut metagenome | biome: Human Microbiome; feature: human-associated habitat; material: feces | host: Homo sapiens | place: USA:Birmingham
GAGATCGGGACGGGTGACTGGAGTTCAGACGTGTGCTCTTCCGATCTTCTTAGGGGCGATTCTGCACTTTCATTCAAAACGATGTGCAACAGCCCCTTTTGTTTTGCGTAGGGGAGGGATTTATCCCTCCCGTGGAGTGGATGGCAGCCGCACACTTCCCCGGAGCGGTCAAGACCGCTCCCTACAAAGCACCCGTGAACGGCACACCGTAGGGAGGGGTCTTGACCCCTCCGTGAGGGTTTCCGGCCACGCAAACATTCCGGGAGGGATAAATCCCTCCCCTACAGCCTTCCCATATACCTCATGCCGCCCTTGGCTCAAATGTACCCTTTGTCCTGTAGCAATCCGCGTAAAAACAGCAAAAAAATACCTTTAATATTTTACAAATGTTCGGGTTGTAATTGCCCTCTGCGTCGGGTATAATAAGGTCAGCATTATTGCTTTGTATGCACGCCCGCTGCGGCGTTTTTCACGAAAGCTGCGTTACAGCGCAACATTTGCAAAGGGAGAACTACTATGATGAAGAAAACCACCTTCGGTGCCGTTCTGGCGTTCCTGTTTGCCGCTGCCGGTGCCCTGACCGCCGCCGCGCTCTATCTCTACCACCGTGAAAAGGAGCTGGACGAGTACGAGCGCCTGCTGTTCAGTGACGACTACGAGGATGACGATTACGACGACGAGGATTCCACCACCTACGAGAACATCCCCTCCGCCCCCGCAGAGGAGAAGGAGTAAATGATCCTCAAGGCTTCCCCCGCGTGGGAAGCCTTTCTGCCACCACAACCCGGCTGGGCACCGACCTGACGGCGTCCGGCTTTTTGGCAATGCCATACTGCCACGGAGAAAACACAATATGCGTAAACTGCTGCTTTGGCTTGTGATGGTCGCCGTTATGATTGCCGCCATCCTGGGCGGAACGGCGGCTTTTCTTTACAGCCGCACCGGGACGGACGCCCTGCCGCAGGAGGCCGTCACCTTCGGTGAGCAGACCCTCGAGCCCAACGGCTGGAGCTGGGTCATCCCGGTGCTGGGCGATAAGGTCAACAAGACCTACGAAAGCCCGACGAACCTGACCGTGCAGAAGCTGGGCACCTTCACCGATACCGTGCCGCAGCTCGTCCTGCCCGACTGGGTCACCGCTGCCGAGCTTCAGATCGCCGCGCCCGACGGCACGGTCTGGACCGGCGCACTGGCCGACTGCAATACCTATACCTATACACAAAACGGAGACTATCAGATCATCGTGACCGCGCACCACAGCAGTGCGGACAGCCCCGGCGACCCCGTGGGCTGGTACGCCTACCGCGCCGGCTACACGATGGCGATGAACCCTAAGGTCACCCTGAGCACCGAGCGCGCGCCGCAGGGCAGCATCGTGGCTGTGCAGCTGTCCGGCATTCTGGACGGCGAGCCGAGCCTGGAGACCGATCTGGGCACCGTCTGGTTCCGCAAGACCGCCAGCGGCTACATGGGCTATATTCCCGTGACCTACAACGCCGAGGGCGGCGACCATACGCTGCACCTGACCTGCGGGAGCCTGGAAAAGGACATCACCCTGACCGTCACCCGCACCATGTATGATACGGTCACCGTCCCCGCCGAGGAGGACACCGGCGGCGGGGAGGAGTTCCGCAACGCCATATGGCCGCTGTACACAACGGGCAGCTCCGCCAAGCTCTGGAATGGCCGCTTTGAGGCCCCCAGCGCGGGCGCTGTCGTCATGGAGTACGGTGTCACCCAAATGGTGGACAGCCAGCGCAGCGGCCAGGCCACCGGCCTGACCTATGCCGCTGCGGACGGCGAGACCGTCACCGCCCCGCAGGCAGGCAACGTTGTCTTTGCGGGCACGCTGACCCTGACCGGCGGCACGGTGGTCATCGACCACGGCTGCGGCGTAAAGAGCTACCTGTATGGGCTGGAGACTGTCGGCGTGGAGCGCGGGCAGAGTGTGTCCGCCGGTGACCCGCTGGGCACCGCCGGGACGGCCCACAACCTGATCTACGAGCTGCGCATCGGCAGCAAATCCACTGACCCGCAGACCGCGCTGGACGGAAACAGTGGTCTGCAATTCCGCGAGGCTGAATAAAATAGCTGCACACGGCACACCCGGCCTGCCGTGCCGCTGCCGTTTTGCCGGGCATCCATAAAGGTCCCTAAAAGAGTGAGTGTGAGTATGGAAGAAGATAAGAAATCCACTGCGGTACAGCCGGAGGAGGCCCCCAAGCCGAAGCCCCGGCGCCGCAAGGCAGCCAGCCCCCAGTCTGCCGCCGACACGCCCCCTGCGCCGACGGACAGCGCCGAGCCGCCCGCCGCAGACGGGCAGACCACGAAAAAGCCTGCCGCGCCCCCCAAGAAGCCGCGGGCCAAAAAAAACACAAAGACAACAAAAACCGCAAAGCCCAAGACGCCGAAGGCTGCTAAGACGGCGAAAAAAGCCCCGGCTGACGAGACCCCGGAGCGCAAGGCCCCCGCACAGGAGAGCCCCGTTCCCGCCGCACCGGAGCTTGCCGGGCCCAAATCCGAAAGCAAGCCCGAACCGCCGGAGACCCCCGCCCGGGAGGACGCTGCCGCACCCACCGCGCCCGACGTCCCGAGTACCCCGGAGCTGCCCGAGCCTGCGGAAAGGGCCGAGCCCGCCGGGACGGAGCCCGAACCGACAGCGGACGCCCCTGCCGCCGACGATACGCCTGCGGCAGAAGCGCCCCCCGAGGCCGCCGCGGCAGACACAGCCGTCACCGACACGCCCGAGCAAACCGGGGACGTCCCCGCGGAGGACGCTGCCGAGCCGTCCGGCCTTGTTTTCAGCGATGGCCTTGCCAACGATAAAGCCCTTGCCGCTGAGGCCGCCCGCATGGCAAACATCTCCCGCACGGCGCAGCTTTCGATTGCGCAGATCATGGCCGGGCTGGAGGAGAACCCCGCGCCGTCTGCCGGGCCTGCCCCGTCGTCCGCGGCACCGCAGCATGACAGCGCCGCCGACGACGAGGACGACGAGCCGCAGGATACGATCCCGCAGGCCCTCGGGCGCGGTGTGTTCGGCATGTTCAAGTGGCTGCTCCTCGTTGTGCTGTTCGTGCTCATCATCGCAGGCGGCGGCGTAGCATGGCTTTACCGCAGCGCCACGCCTGACATGCTGCCCGAAGTCAAGGTCACCTTTGACGGCCAGGAGCTTGCTCCCACGGCCTACAAGTGGCACGTGCCGGTGGTCGGCAGCTTTTTCAGGCGCACCTACGCCGAAACGCTCAATTCCTCTCCCGTTGTGCTCGAGGATGCCATATCCGACGCATCGCCGGATATTATCGTGACGCCGTCCGACTACAGCACCCAACTGACCATCACCGACGCCGACAAGGAGACCGTGTACGAGGGCAGCGTCACCGCCTTCCGCAGCTATCTGTTTGCGGAGAACGGCACGTTTGACGCCAAGCTCGTCGTCACCGCGTCTGACAGCGCCGCCGAGGATCGTTCCAGCGTCACCGGCACCGAGACCTGGCAGTTCCGCTTCACCGTCAGCATCAAACCGTCCGTCACGCTCTGCACACCGACGGTGCAGCAGGGCAGCGTGGCCGCCGTGCGTGTCGGCAGCACCATGAGCCGGACCGAACCGACGCTGACGGCCCCGCTGGAAAGCACAGGCTTCGTCAGGGCCGCCAACGGCTGGATCTGCTACCTGCCCATCCCGTGGAACGCAGAGACCGGAAACACCGAGCTGACCGTGACTGCCGACGGCTATACCGAGACGCTGACGCTGTCGGTCCGCGCGGCCTCCTACTCCTACAAGGATTACAGCGCCAAGTCCCAGCTGATGTCGCCCTACATCGGCGCAGACGACGCCCCCGATGCCGTCCGCAGGCTGCTGACGACTGACGGCGGCGAGATCCAGTGGGCCGTGGGCGGCTTTGTGCAGCCGTTCCTGGACAGCTTTGACACGCCGCTGCTCTACGGCATGACCGAGTACGTGGGCCGTTCCTACAGCGAGCGCAGCACGAACTACGGCTACGGCGGGCGCACCTCGATAAATGTCGTCATCAAGCCGAAGAAGTCGAAGGATTCTATGATCGTGCCCGCCAGCGGTCATGTGCTGCTGGCCGAGGACCTTGGCGGCAGCTACGGCTGCACCGTTGTCATCGACCACGGCGCGGGCCTCAGGAGCATCTTCTACGGCCTGACCGCACTGGACGTCGAGGCCGGGGAAGATGTCAAGCAGGGCCAGCTGCTGGGCACCAGCGGCAGGACCGTTGTGGCCGAGCTGCGCATCGGCACCGTGCCCATCAACCCTCTCCTCGTCTGGCGCGGCCAGTGCGACGGGCTGAAATATTATTGAGGCAATACCGCATAATTCTAAGTGCCGATACGGCGAGCGAGGTGCGGCAGCTGCTAAGCCAAAAGCGCAGATAATACTTTGTGTATTATCGAGCATTTTGGCAACGCAGATGCCGTGCCGCAGCCGCCGGAGCGGTGCTTAAGCCGTAAGGCGGGAATTATGCGGTGTTGCCATAGGAAGGCTTGCACACAATTTACGTTTTATCTATGGACGTGTGCCCCTGCTGTACGGTATACTATAGGCAAACCGCCTGCCAGCCTGTGACCACGGAGGTAGACTTTGAAAAAGAACATCCTAGCCAAGCTCTCGCCCTTCCATTTTTTGATGCTGCTGATTGCGGGCATCATCAATGCTATCGGTGTAACGCTGTTTATTGCGCCGGTACAGCTGTACGACAGCGGCATCTCCGGCACATCCATCCTGCTCTCCCAGCTGACGCCGGACTATCTTTCGCTGTCCTTCTTCCTGATCCTGCTCAACATCCCGCTGCTGCTGTTCGGCTTCAAGCGGCAGGGGGCGACGTTCTCGATTTACGCCATCTTCACGGTCTGCGTCTACTCGGTGGCGGCCTGGCTCATCACCGATGTGCTGCCCATCGACGTCAGCATTGCCTCGCCGCTGGCGGGCACGGATTTGTTTTTGTGTGCGCTGTTCGGCGGCATCATCTCGGGCGTCGGCAGCGGCCTGGCCATCCGCTACGGCGGCGCGATGGACGGCATTGAGGTCGTCGCCGTCATCTTTGCAAAGCCGCTCGGGCTGTCCGTCGGTACATTTGTGCTGATTTACAACGTGCTGCTGTACATAATCTGCGGCATCGTCATGGGCAGCTGGATACTGCCGCTCTACTCCATCGTCACCTACGCGGCGGGCTCCAAGACCGTGGACTTCATCGTGGACGGCCTTGACAGCGCCAAGGCGGCCATGATCATCACGACCCACCCGGACGAGATCGCCCGCGCCGTGTCGGAGGAATTCGGCACGGGCCTGACCATCATAGACGCCCACGGCTTCTACTCGGACACGCCCAAGACGGTGCTGTACGTTGTGGTCAACCGCTTCCAGACCGTCAAGCTCAAGACGCTGGTCAAGGGTGTCGACGCAAACGCCTATATGGCCATCAGCCCGGTGGCCGACCTGCTGCACGGCAGCAAGGAAGAAGAAACCGCCTGACCCAAGCCCCCTGCATCCCCGCGATGCAGGGGGCTTTTTGTGACATAATCCGCGGACTGCCTGCACATTCTAATCTCAAAGCGAGGGATGAATATGCACCGACACAAATTTTTACGGCATGCGGCGGCCCTGCTGGCGGCAGCGGCCCTGCTGGCGGCCGTGGTACTGGCGGGCCTGGCGGCGGCTCTGCCGGATACACTTTACACCGACGGCCCGGCGGCGGAGCTGGAAATTGCCTCGATGCCCTACCTGACCGTAAAAAAGCGGCAGGGGAGCGTGGCCGCGGACAGCACGACGCCTGACACAAGCGCCAACGTCACGCTGACGCTGTTCGGCACGCTGCCGGTCAAGACCGTGCGTGCCGTCAGCACCGAGCGGCGCATCGTACAGGTCTGCGGGACACCGTTCGGCGTCAAGCTGTTCTCCGACGGGGCGCTTGTCGTGGCGTTCTCGGATCGCTACACGGCGCTGGGCAGCGAGAACCCTGCCAAGGCAGCCGGGCTGCGGCTGGGCGATTTGATCGTCTCCGCCAACGGCAGGCCGGTACGCAGCAACGAGGACCTGACCGCGGCCATTCAGGCGGCGGGCGGCGCACCCCTGACCGTGGTGTACCGGCGCAGCGGTGCCCGGCACACGGCGACGCTGACCCCGACGGCGGACGAAAACGGTCACTACAAGGCGGGCGTCTGGGTGCGGGACTCGGGCGCAGGCATCGGCACAATGAGCTTTGTGGACCCGCACCGCGGCACATTCGCGGGGCTGGGGCATTCCATCAGCGATGCCGACACAGGTGCGGATCTGACGCTGCTCTCCGGGGAAATCGTCCCGGTGACGATCACCGGCTGCATCCGCGGCGCAGCGGGCAGCCCGGGCGAGCTGCGCGGGGAGTTTGCCGCCGCGCCCGCCGGAACCGTGTTGGCCAACGATGCCGCCGGGGTCTACGGCAGCTACACCGGCAGCTGCACCGCCCCGGCACTGCCCGTGGCAAATTTGCAGGAGGTCACGCCCGGCGAGGCCGAGCTGTGGACCACTGTGCTGGGCACGACGGCGCAGCCCTATACGATTCAGGTCGAGCGTGTGACGATGACCGGCAGCGACCCGAACCGAAACCTGCTGATCCGCGTGACGGACAAGCGCCTGCTTGACGCCACCGGCGGCGTAGTGCAGGGCATGAGCGGTTCGCCCATCGTGCAGAATGGCCGTCTGGCGGCAGTGCTTACACATGTGCTGGTGAACGATCCGAGCAGAGGCTATGCAATCTTTGCGACAACCATGCTGGAAAAAGCAGATGCTGTCGCCAGCAGCAAATGAGCGCCGAAAGTGGGACGCAGCGGACGAAAAAGCGGGACTGCTGACCGACAACAAAAACTACGAAAAGAATAAAATGATGTTGATACGTGTACTATTTTGCCGATGACTGACGAATTATTGAAAAACTTGTCGAACGAAAATTTTGGGAAATAACGATAAACAGCGGGAAATCTATTGATAAATGTGGGAAAATATGGTAGAATTCCCAATGTAAACAGAAACCGAGCGAAGTTTACGCGCGGGGTACGCGCAGCTCAAAATGTATGGAGGATATGTGACGATGGAAAAGATCAAATTTGTAATGACCGACACGGACACGCAAGTGTCCGCTGTGTGCAGCCGTGCGCTGGAAGCCAAAGGCATTGCCGTGACCGTCTGTGAGAAGAACGGCACCAAGGCCCTGGAAACCCTTCTGGCCGTTCATCCGCAGGCCGTTCTGCTGGATGCGTTCATGCCGGACCTGGACGCGATCACGGTCAAGCAGCGCTACGAGGCCCAGAACACCAGCAGCACCCACACGACGTTCTTCGTCACGGGGGCATTCCAGAGCGAGGAGATGGAGCAGGAACTTCTTGACAGCGGGTTCTCGTTCTTCTTCGTCAAGCCGTTTGATGAGTCGGTCCTCGTCAGCCGTGTGCTGAAGGCGGCGGGCAACACGATGCGCCCGCAGGTCGTCTCGCAGGACAGCGATGAGCTGACCGTGACGGAAATTCTGCACCAGATCGGCGTACCTGCGCACATCAAGGGTTACCAGTTCCTGCGCGACGCCATTCTGCTGACGATCTCCGACCACGGGTACATCAACGCTGTGACCAAGCGGCTTTATCCCGAAATCGCCAAGCGCAACATGACCACGGCCAGCCGCGTCGAGCGCGCGATCCGCCACGCCATCGAGGTTGCTTGGGACCGCGGCGACGTGGACACGCTGAACAGCTACTTTGGTTATACGATCCACAACCTGCGCGGCAAGCCGACGAACAGTGAATTTATTGCCATGATAAGCGATAAAATTCGTCTGGACAAAAAGCGGCATGCGTAAACTGCCCGCCGCCCGGTTGCCACACTCCCAACTTCGTGTTATAATACATTTATTATAAGGCAATACCAAAACAAAAGCACCGCAGGATGCACACTGCGTCCGCCGGTGCCGCCAAAATAACACGGAGAAGGAATCGGCTATGGACAAAATGCTTAAAATTGCGGTTGCGGGAACGGGCTATGTGGGACTTTCCATTGCAACGCTGCTGGCGCAGCACCACGAGGTCTGCGCGATTGACGTGATCCCGGCCAAGGTCGATCTCATCAATCGGCGCAAATCTCCGATCCGGGACGAATACATTGAAAAATACCTGGCCGAAAGGGAACTGAAACTGACCGCCACGCTTGACCCGGCGCAGGCGTACAGCGGCGCGGACTTTGTCGTCATCGCCGCGCCCACAAACTACGACAGCCGCACCCAGCACTTTGACACCTCGGCTGTCGAGGCGGTCATTCAGCTCGTCATGCGGTACAACCCCAACGCCGTCATGGTCATCAAGTCGACGATTCCCGTGGGCTACACGGTGTCGGTGCGCGAAAAATTCGGCAGCAGCAACATCATCTTCAGCCCCGAGTTCCTGCGCGAGTCGAAGGCACTCTACGACAACCTTTACCCGAGCCGCATCATTGTCGGCACTGACCTGAACGACCCGCGCCTGGTGGAGGCCGCGCACACCTTTGCGGGGCTGCTGCAGGAGGGAGCTATCAAGAAAAACATCGACACGCTGTTCATGGGCTTCACCGAGGCCGAGGCTGTCAAGCTGTTTGCCAACACCTATCTGGCGCTGCGCGTGGCGTACTTCAATGAGCTGGACACCTACGCCGAGAGCAAGGGTCTGAATACCCAGCAGATCATCGACGGTGTCTGCCTTGACCCGCGTATCGGCAGCCACTACAATAATCCCAGCTTCGGCTACGGCGGCTACTGCCTGCCCAAGGATACCAAGCAGCTGCTGGCCAACTATGCCGATGTGCCCGAAAAGCTGATCGAGGCCATTGTTGACAGCAACCGCACCCGCAAGGACTTTATCGCGGACCGTGTGCTGAAGCTGGCCGGGTACTACGGCTACGCCGACGAGAATGAGTATGACGCCGGCAGGGAAAAGCCCGTGACCATCGGCGTCTACCGCCTGACGATGAAGAGCAACAGCGATAACTTCCGCCAGAGCTCGATTCAGGGTGTCATGAAGCGCATCAAGGCCAAGGGGGCGACGGTCATCATCTATGAGCCGACGCTGCAGGATGGCGAGACCTTCTTTGGCAGCGTTGTCGTCAACGATTTGGACAGGTTCAAGGCACAGTCGCAGGCCATTCTGGCAAACCGCTATGACAAATGCCTGGACGACGTAAAGGAAAAGGTCTACACGCGCGACATCTTCCGCCGCGATTGACCGTGTTTGCCATGCTGTTTATGCAGCTGCGCCGCGCCCCGATGACCCGGGGCACGGCAGCAGCTGCTTTATTTTTTTGAAATTCAGGCAAAATCCGGCAGAAAATTGTAAAAACGCGCTTGACAGACGTCCCTCCTTCGTGTATAATCATACCTGTTGTTTGCCTCTGTAGCTCAGTCGGTAGAGCAGGGGACTGAAAATCCCCGTGTCATTGGTTCGATTCCGATCGGAGGCACCATTTCTTGTGTATTCTTCGCAAAGAATACACATCCTGCGGCCGTAGCTCATCTGGTAGAGCGCCACCTTGCCAAGGTGGAGGTAGCGAGTTCGAGCCTCGTCGGCCGCTCCAAAAAACAGTGGAGATTGGTAAACATCAGTTTTCACTTATATGGTGACGTGGCCAAGTGGTAAGGCAAAGGTCTGCAAAACCTTCATTCACCAGTTCAAATCTGGTCGTCACCTCCATAAGACTGTGATAACAATGTTGTCACAGTCTTTTGTTGTTTCTGATAGTAATTGTGAAATCTGAATCTTTGGAGCATCCATCACCTTGACCTGCTCCGGCGCGGTTCTGTGACTGTAAGGTACTCGTCGGTAGTCATTTCGATGGTACAGGCCGCGCTGTCGGGACTGAGGGTAAACGCAGACGCGGACAGGAAAATCAACTCCTGCCTGATAGAAAATTGGGTAGAGACGGCAGGGGCAGGCAGATTTAAAACGGCACTTCAAACTGTGCAAACCGCCAGCCGCCGACCTCCCGCACCATTGTGATGGTGTAGGTGCTTGTGTCCGAGACAAGTCCATCCTGCACAGCCTGGCGGAAGGCTTGGCTGCCGGTATCGTCTGTGGCATAGACCGCTGTGACCCGGATGACAATTTTCTCGTCGGTTTCTTCCAATTTCGTAAATGTCATTGTGGTCGTAACCTGATTATACCCGGCAGCAAAGCCGCGCTCGGTGGGAAGATAGTACATGCGGCCATCGATTGGGCGGAAGAGGCAGTACCCGTCCGACGCAAGGTACGAATCATCAAGAAAATCCCTCGTGAAAATATCCCGCAGCGCGGCGTAAAACATATCCCAATTCCGGTAGCGATTCAGCGCGGGCGTGTAGTCGTACCCGTCTACAGTGACAGTATCCGTCTGCGTGCGGCCTGCGTCCGGGCTCTCGCAGGGAAAATACTGCGTGTCATCGGTGAGATACGTGCCCGCGCGGACAAGCATCATCTTATAGGCGCGCTGATAAACCAACTGCTGCTCCGCGGTCAGGAACTCCGGCACGGGAACCTGCAAATCCTGCTCCGACAGCGGCGGCTCCAGCACCGCCTCGGCGTATCCGAAATCGGTGGAATGGAATTCATCTACCCGCCAGCCATCCGCGGTGCGCACAAGGCGGATGGGGTATTCGATGGTGTACACGTCCATATCGTCAGGCGCAAAAGAGCTTGCCCAGTTCCGGTCATAGTGGCTGATCAGCGCAAACACAACGGTGTCGTCGGTTACGGATTCCAAACGGTAGGTGTCGGGGCAGTTGTCCATCACGGTGCGGGAGAGATCGTCATGCATGGGGCATGCCAGCACGGAATCGCAGGAGGTCGCCAGGTGCCCGTCCAAATCAATGAATTTTTCGGTGTATAACGGCCCCAGTCGGCGGATAAAATCTGTTGTAAAAACGCTCTGCATCAGGTTCGTGAAATCCGTATACGGGTTTTCATACAGCGCGTAATTGCCCACTGTAAGCACAAAAACGCCCTCGCTGTCCGATTGCTGTGTGAACCGCGGGGAGACATCAACCCCGACCAGATTGTCCGGAAGGCCGTACAGGGTGTAGTTGAGCTTGTACGCCCCTTCGTACGCCTGTCGCTGTTCTTCATTTAAAAAGGAAAGGTCGTCAAACTCCTTCCCGATTTCCGCCGGGGCGGTGGGAGAAGGCGTGGATGTGCTTTCGGCGGGAGCCTCCGGCACGGCGGCAGGGGACGGCACCGCCGCTGCGCCGGGCACATCCTGTGCGGCTTGCCTGCCGCAGGCGGAAAGAAGGGCAGCCAAAATCAGACAGAGTGCGCAAAAGCGGAATTTTTTCATAGCAGTACCCTCACACAAAACAAATTTTATTCGGCCTGCGCCCCAAAGAATTTCGGCAGCATGGCCCGGGCGCGGTGGATGCGTCCGTCTTGCGCAGAAATGTATCTATGGCAACACCGCATAATTCCCGCCTTACGGCTTAAGCACCGCTCCGGCAGCTGCCGCACCTCGCTCGCCGTATCGGCACTTAGAATTATGCGGTATTGCCCTATAATTCGTAGTATACCGCAAAAAAGTTTCACTGACAATATAAACTGTGCCGCCAGCACTCCGCCCGGGGGATTGCAAAGCACCCGGTATCGTGCTATACTACAATAGCAGTGATATAAGTCATACTTGTCATGAACGGACAAAAGGCTTGTAAAACCGGCAGGAAGGCCGGGATTGCAGGCCTTTTGTTTTTTGCGGCAAAATCAAAAGGCAAGAGGTATGGGATTTTATGGTTCTTGAAGCAATTGCAACCATCAATCAGGCGGTCAACAACTTTGTGTGGGGCATCCCGGCGATGGTGTGCATCATCGGCGTGGGGCTGCTGCTCAGTGTGCGGACGGGCTTTTTGCAGATCCGCAAATTCCCGTATGCGATCAAAACTACCATCGGGCGTATGTTCCGCAAAAAGGATGCCTCTGACGGTGCGATGACGCCGTTCCAAGCCGTCTGCACGGCGCTGGCGGGCACGGTGGGCACGGGCAACATTGCGGGCGTTGCGGGCGCTATCGCCATCGGCGGGCCGGGCGCAGTGTTCTGGATGTGGTGCTCCGCGCTGTTGGGAATGTGCACCAAATTTGCGGAGGTCACGCTCGCCGTACATTTTCGGGAGCGCAGCGCCACCGGCGAGTGGGTCGGCGGCCCGATGTACTACATCAAAAACGGTCTGGGCAAGCACTGGCAGTTCCTGGCCGTGCTCTACTCGCTGTTCGGCGTGCTGACGGTTTTTGGCACCGGCAACGCGACCCAGGTCAACACCATCGTCGCCGCCATCGACACGGCCCTGACGGAGTTCAATGTGGTCGGTCAGAACGCGCTTTCCACCCTGAACCTCGTTGTCGGCATCGTTGTGGCGATGCTCGTCGCCATGGTGCTGCTGGGCGGCATCAAGCGCATCGGCAGCGTCAGTGAACGGCTGGTGCCCTTCATGGCACTGTTCTACATCGTGCTGGCTGTGGGCGTCGTTATTCTGAACATTCAGCGCTTCCCGGCAGTGATCGAGGCTGTCTTTGCAGGTGCGTTTAACCCGGCGGCCTTCACGGGCGGCACCATCGGCAGCCTGTTCATCAGTATGCAGAAGGGCGTCTCCCGCGGCATCTTCTCCAACGAGGCCGGCCTTGGCACGGGTTCCATCGCCCACGCCTGTGCCGACACGAAAAAGCCGGTCAAGCAGGGTATGTTCGGCATCTTTGAGGTCTTTGCGGACACCATCGTCATCTGCACGCTGACGGCTATGGTCATTCTGTGCAGCGGCACGACGGTCAACTACGGCACCGCTGCGGGCGCGGAGCTGACGATCTCCGGCTTTACCACGACCTACGGCGGCTGGGCATCCATCTTTACGGCGGTGGCACTGTGCTGCTTTGCCTTCTCCACCATCATCGGCTGGGGGCTGTACGGCTCACGCTTTATCGCATTCCTCTGCCGCAGCGACAAGGTCGTGCGCCCCTTCTTCGTGGTGTACTCCTTCGTTTCCATCCTGGGTGCTACGATGGACCTGGGCTTGATGTGGAGCATTGCCGATACCTTCAACGGTCTGATGAGCATCCCGAACCTGATTGCGCTGCTGCTGCTTTCCGGCACAGTGGCGCAGCTGACAAAGGAATATTTTGAAAAGGAAAAGGTGTAAGAAATGTTTGTAGGAACTTGGTGGTCCCTGATGCCGCCGATCATCGCCATTCTGCTGGCGCTGCTCACAAAGGAAGTCTATCTCTCGCTGTTCGCCGGCTGTGCGCTGGGCGCGCTGCTGGTGGCAGAGTTTCACCCCTGGGTCGCGTTTGACACACTGTTCAACACGATGATCGACAGCGTCGACTTCTCGATTCTGATGTTCATGATCCTGCTGGGCATGGTCGTTATGCTCATGCAGGAGTCCGGCGGCACCCGCGCTTATGGTGAGTGGGCGGCGAAAAAACTCAAGAGCAAGCGCGCCACGCTCGTGGCGACCTCGCTGCTGGGTGCGCTGATTTTTGTGGACGACTACTTCAACTGCCTGACCGTCGGCTCCGTCATGCGCCCGGTTACCGATAAGTACAAGGTTTCCCGCGCCAAGTTGGCTTACCTCATCGACGCCACGGCGGCCCCGGTCTGCATCATTGCGCCGATCTCGTCTTGGGCGGCGGCGGTCAACTCCTACGTCCCGGCGGGCAGTTCGATGTCCGGCTTTGAGATGTTCGTCCGCACGATCCCGTTCAACCTGTACGCGATGCTGACGCTCTACATGGTGTTCTTTACCTCGCTGCTGGGCTTCGACTTCGGCCTGATGAAAAAGCACGAGCGCAACGCCGCCCACGGTGACCTGTTCACCTCGGGCGGGGAGGCATTCCAAAACCAGGAAATCAAGGACCCCACCGAGGGCGGTAAATTCGCCAAGGGCAAGGTCATTGACCTGATTGCACCGATGATCGTCATGATCTTTACGGCCATCGCCACGATGATCTGGACCGGCTACCTGAACGGCGGCACGAACCTTGTCGAGGATTTTGCCAACTGCTCCTCGTCGGAGTCGCTTGTCTTTGCGGGTCTTGTCACGGTGGGCTTCCTGCTGCTGTTCTACCTGCCGCGCCGCGTTATTGGCTTTAAGGACTTCATGAACTCCGTGCCCGAGGGCGGCAAGCTGATGATGCCGCCCATCCTGATTCTGGTGCTGGCCTGGACGCTGAAGGGCATGACCGACGCGCTGGGCATCGGCGACTTTGTGCGCCAGGCCGTCAGCCTGAATGAGGGTCTCATGCGCTTTGTGCCGCTGCTGATCTTCTGCATTGCGATTTTTATTGCGTTCTCCTCCGGCACCAGCTGGGGCACGTTTGCGATTTTGGTCCCCATCGTCGTCAATATGTTCTCCGAGACGGACCCCACCATGATGATCGTGGCAGTATCCGCGGTGCTGGCGGGTGCGGTCTGCGGCGACCATATTTCGCCGATCTCGGATACGACCATCATGTCCAGCTCCGGTGCACAGTCGAACCACATCAACCACGTGCAGACCCAGATGCAGTACGCCATGGTCGTCGTGGCGGCCTGTGTGCCCGGCTACCTGATCGCGGGCTTTACCGAAAACTGGCTCATCACGCTGGTGTCGTCACTTGCCATTCTGACCGCAGCCCTGCTGTATCTGCGCAGGCGCAGTCTGGCCGAGGACGCCAGGGCATAAAGAAAAAGCAGTGCTTTCCAAGCGGAAGGCACTGCTTTTTTGTAGGGGACAAATTCCGTATCCGCCCGGCCCAAAGCCTTTACTTTAGCGTACCGTCCACAATCTGCTGGTAATACCACGGCTTCTCGGCGTGGAATACCCGCCCGGCGAGATGCGCAAACCGCGGGTCGCTGATTTGCGCAGGAAAGCGCAGCTCCCACGCGCAGAGCGCCTGATACTTGAACCGCAGCTCGCGGTTGGCGGCGTTGTTGCCGTACTTGGAATCACCCAGAATCGGGCAGCCGATGTGTGCTAAATGCGCGCGGATCTGATGGGTGCGCCCGGTCACAAGCTCGACCTCCAACAGGGCCAGCCGTCCGCTGACAGCCAGCGTTTCATACCCGGTGATGACCTCCTTCGCGCCGCCCGCCGTCGTGTCGGTGATGCGCACAATGCCGCGCTCGGCGTCCTTCAAAAGGTAGTCGCGCAGCAGGGCGGCAGGCGGGTTCGGGCGGCCAAACGTCACGCAGAGGTAGCGCTTTTCAATATCGCGCGCCTTAATAGCGGCGGTCAGAAACGCCTCCGCCGCACTGTTCTTCGCCAGCAGCACCAGCCCGCTTGTACCGGTGTCCAGCCGGTGGCAGAGCACGGCGTGGGCAGCCTTGCCCTCGGCGGCCAGCTTCGTTTGCACGCGGCGGAGCAGCGTGTCACTGTCCGGGCCGTCCACAGCAATGCCTGCGGGCTTGCTGGCAATGATGATGTCGTCGTCCTCATACACAAACACGGCGGCGGGGGTGGGGCGGTTCTCCAGCTGGTCGTCGTTCAGGAACAGCTTGATAATATCGCCGTTCTGCACGCGGGTGGAGAGCGGCTGCTTCTTTCCGTTCAGCTTGATCTTGTTCTCGCGCAGGGCCTTGTTCAGCCGTCCCATGCCCAAAGCGGGAAACTGGTCCATCAGGTACTTGTCCAGCCGCACGGGCAGCAGGCTTTTTACATGCAGTTCTTTCATTTTGTCGTCAACTCCTGATCCCACAAAACCGTGGCATCCTCAATATCCAAGGTGACCATCAGCCAACCGGCGTCGTGGTCATCGACCTTCAAAATCGGGTACTCCTGCCCGCCCGCGCAAAGCAGCGCCGCACCGTCCAGCTTAGCACGCGCAAACGGGGAATCCTTAAAGCAGACGGTCTGCTTTGTTTCATCCAGCACGCCGCGGTTCCACAGCGCGTCGGTGTAGTCGGCCAGGCGCAGGGGATAGTGCTCGTCGTAGGGCGTACACAGAGCGTCAAACGTCTGTCCCTGCAGCCCCGGCGCAATGACATACCAGCTGGCGCTGCCGTCGGCGCTCGTCACGCGCCCGCACCAGGCCAGCGCCTTGACCGGTTCCACGGCCTGCAAAAAGGCACCCTCGTCCTCGAACAGGTAGAGCGTGTCACTCTGCGGCGTGCCCGCGTCCAGCGCGTCCAGCGCGGTCTGGCGCTCGGCGGCAAGAGCAGTCTCGTCGTAGCGGGCGGCGAACGGATCGTTCGTCGTCATGCTGTTGTCGGCAGCCCATAGCGCTAAGTGTAAGCTGTCGGCCTGCATGCCCTGCACGGATTCGATGTGGCGGTACTGTGCCGCGCTCTGCCAGAAATCACTGTCCAGCTCGGACGGGAACGCGTCCGTGACCTGCGCGGCCTGCATGGCATCGTGCCGCTGGAAAAGCGCCGGGCTTACATCCCACAGCTGCACGGCGGCAAACAGTGTGACCCAGACAGCCCCGCGGGGCAGACGCGTCAGCCCTGCGAACGCTGCCAGCGTCAGCAGGTAGTAGACGGGCCAGAACAGCCGCCCACCGGAGCGAAAGACCGAGAACAGCTTAATAAAGGAAGCGGGCAGCGGCAGCGTGGCCAGCGTCACGCCGTTGGCAGTGATGACGTTGCTGACGGCAAACGCGGTCAGCACAGCGCAGACCGCGCACAGCGCCCAGTGACGGCGCACAGCGCCCAGGATATGCCGCCGCGCTGACACGACCACGACAGGCAGTGCAGCCAGCACGCCCAGCCCCAGATAGGCAAAGGCGTCATAGTTGCCGCCGACCTGATTCTGTGCGGGCAGCAGGCGGCTGTACAAAACGGCGTTCACACCCGCCGGGTTCCACAGCGCGTTCAGGTTCATGGCAAAATAGCCGTACAGCGCCTGCCCGCCGCTGGTGGCTGTGCCGTAAAGCAGCCCCAGCGCCCAGCCCAGCGCCGCGGTGCAGAGCATGTTGCCGCCCAAAAACAGCGCGGGCCGCAGCCATTGCCGCTGCTTTACGGCGTACTCAAGCAAAAGCGCCAGTGTGACAGCGTAGGTCATGGGCAGAAAATACGGGTGGATACCGACGGCCAGAATGTTGATGACAAACAATCCGCGCGACGCAAACCGGCTCTGTCGGCGGCAGACAAAATAACAGTACAGCGCCGCCAGCACAAGCCACTGCGCGCCGAGCGAGGTGTGCCGGAACGCGCGCTCCAGTAAAATCGGGCTGGCCGCAAACACAAGCGAGCCAGCCAAAGGGGCGGCAAGCCCCTCAGCAAACAGCCCGCACAGCAGCGCCGCAAAGCCGCCCTGCAAAGCAAAGCAGACAAGGGTAAACCAGCCGAAATACTGGAACGTCCCGCCCAGCGCTGCCGCCAGCGGGCGGCACAGCACAGCCAGCAGCGGGATAGAATCGGTGTACGCAACGCTGACGCCCTGCGGCGCGTTGATGGCCTGCGTTACGCCGAGCGGCCAGCCCGGCGCACTGCTTCGGTAGAACAGCCAGCCCGCGTAGTGCTGCTGGATGTCCTTTTCAATGTAGCCGCCGCGGCAGAAGGCGTCGTTGGCTACGTCCAGTGGTGCAAGGCCGTACACAAGCAAAAATACGGCAGCGCCGAGCAGCGCCCCCAGCCAGAACAGCCGGGCGCTGCGGGTAGATTTATGGTTCCGCATACCATGCCTCACAGGGTCCAATAGAAAAAGCCGAAACAACCGGTAAAGCTGTTTCGGCTCGGGTAAATGCCGCTGACCGGGATCGAACCGGTACGGTATCGCTACCGAGGGATTTTAAGTCCCTTGCGTCTGCCAGTTCCGCCACAGCGGCATAATATATGTATTGTAGCGCAAGAAGGCGAAAATGTCAATCTTCCCGCGGCGTCTTTTTGCGGAACGGGTGCAAAAAGCGGATTCCCCGCCCGACGGCACAAAAAATTCACCTTCTGCCGCTTGTGCTTTTGCTTCGGATTTGTTATACTAATGTGGTATGTTTGGATAGGTGCGCCCATTTGGGCGTTTATATAAGGAGAAATTCACTTGGAAAAACTGACCTACACTCACAACGCCGCCGCCGCCAAAGCGCTGGCGGCGTTCTATGAGACACCGCCGCTGGCGTATGTACGCAGCTACGGCTGCCAGCAGAACGTCAACGACGGCGAGAAGATCAAGGGCGTTTTGCAGGATGTCGGCTACGGCCTGTGCGACAATGTCGAACACGCCGACCTCATCCTGTTCAACACCTGCGCCGTGCGTGAGCACGCCGAGCAGCGCGTTTTCGGCAATGTCGGCGCGCTGAAAAAGCTCAAGGAGCAGAACCCGCGCCTGATGATCGGTGTCTGCGGCTGCATGGCCCAGCAGGAGCACATCGTCGAAAAGCTGCGCCAGAGCTACCCCTATGTAGACCTTGTCTTTGGCGTGGACGGCATTGACCGGCTGCCCGCCATGCTGGCCGAGCGCATCCGCAAGGGCAAGCGCTATCTGGAAAAGCCCGCCGAGCGCAACGCCGTGGTCGAGGAGCTGCCCATCCGCCGCGATTCCGGATTCCGCGCGTGGCTGCCCATCATGTACGGGTGCGACAACTTCTGCACCTACTGCATCGTGCCCTACGTCCGCGGGCGGGAGCGCAGCCGCGAGCCCGCCGCAATTCTGGCGGAGTTCAGGCAGCTTGTCAAGCAGGGCTATAAGGAGATCACCCTCCTGGGCCAGAACGTCAACAGCTACGGCAAGGGGCTGGAACATCCCATCGACTTTGCCGACCTTTTGAACCTGCTGTGCGAAGTCCCCGGCGACTACCAGATCCGCTTTATGACGAGCCACCCGAAGGATGCCAGCCGCAAGCTCATCGACACGATTGCCGCGCAGGAGCATCTGTGCAAGCATATCCACCTGCCCGTGCAGTCCGGCTCGGACCGGCTGCTCAAGGAGATGAACCGCCACTACAACGTCGCGCAGTACATGGATCTGATCCGCTACGCCAAGGAAAAAATTCCCGGTGTGACCTTCTCCAGCGACATCATTGTCGGCTTCCCCGGAGAGACGGAGGAGGACTTTGCCGCAACGCTCGACCTCATCCGTAAGGTGGGCTATATGCAGCTGTTTACCTTCATCTATTCCAAGCGCACCGGCACCCCGGCGGCCAAGCTGCCCGACCCAACGACCCACGCTGAGAAGGCCGCCCGCATGGACCGCCTGCTGAAAACGCAGGAGGAGTTCGCCTTTGCTGCCACCGCTGCCATGGCAGGCCGGACCGTCCGCGTGCTGGTCGAGGCTGCTGGCCGCAATGAGGGCACCGTCAACGGACGCCTCGACAACAATCTGGTCGTGGAGTTCAAGGCTCCTGAAAGTCTTATCGGCCAGTGGGCCGACGTCCACATCACCGGCTCGCGCGCCGCGCTGCTGGTGGGCGAGCTTGCTGAATAAACCTAAGGCAACACCGCATAATTCCCGCCTTACGGCTTAAGCGCCGCTCCGGCGGCTGCGGCACGGCATCTGCGTTGCCAAAATGCTCGATAATACACAAAGTATTATCTGCGCTTTTGGCTTAGCAGCTGCCGCACCTCGCTCGCCGCATCGGCACTTAGAATTATGCGGTATTGCCCTATACATTATATTTATAAGGTTATAAGGAGAATTTTACAATGGATTGCATTGATCTTTTCAAGAAAGCCGCCGCTGCCCTGCAGACTGACCCCCGCTACCTGGAGCTGGATGCTGCCCGCCGTGAAAACGACATGGACGAGGAACTGCAGAACATGATCGGTGAGTTCAACCTCGCCCGCCTCGACCTGAACAATGAGAGTGCCAAGGCCGAGACCGATGCCGCCCGCGTGGCCGAGCTGAACCAGCGCGTCAACGACCTGTACAGCCAGATCATGGCCAGCGAGGGCATGGTCCGCTACAACGCCGCCAAGGCCGAGTGCGAGGCAATGGTCAGCCACATTGACGCCATCATCAACACCGCTATGAACGGCGGCGACCCCATGACCGTGCAGGCCCCCACCGGCGGCTGCACCGGCAGCTGCTCCACCTGCGGCGGCTGCCACTAAAGATTGAGGCGCGGGGCCGAGAGGCCGTAGGGGCGCATTCTATATGCGCCCGCAGCACTGTACGCAGTCGCATACCTTCCGGGCGGATATGGAATCCGCCCCGACAAGAACAACATACCAACTAGAATCAACAGGAGTGTGAAACATGGCCGAGCAAGCAGTATCGCCCATGATGCAGCAGTATTTTGAAATCAAAAAACAGCATCCCAACGAGATTCTGTTCTACCGCGTCGGTGACTTCTATGAAATGTTCTACGACGACGCGCTGACGGCTTCACGGGAGCTGGAGCTGACGCTGACCGGCAAAAACTGCGGCAAGGAAGAACGCGCCCCTATGTGCGGCGTGCCGTTCCACTCCTACGAGACTTACATGGCGCGCCTGGTCGCTAAGGGCTACAAGGTTGCCATCTGTGAGCAGATGGAGGATCCAGCCCTCGCCAAGGGTCTTGTCAAGCGCGACATCATCCGCGTTGTCACGCCCGGCACGGTCATTGAAAGCAGCATGCTGTCCGAGGATAAAAACAACTATCTGGCGAGCATTTACTGCAAGCGCACCCGCGGCCGCTGGCGTGCGGGCGTCTGCTTTGCGGACGTTTCCACCGGCGAGGCCTACGCCACAGAGCTGAACGCTGAAAAAATCGGCGGAGCTATCATCACCGAGCTGTGCCGCTATATGCCCAGCGAGATTTTGATCTGCCCGCCGATGCTTGACTTTAAAGATGTCACGACCTACATCAAGCAGCACACGAACGCCCTGGTCGAGCTGCGCGAGGATGCCTGCTTTAAGGACGCCGTCATGGAGCAGACCATGGCCGACCAGTTCGGCGCCGACTGGCGCACGACCCTCGGCTATGAGAAGGACGCGCTTGTCCCGTATGCTGTGGCGGCGCTTCTCAACTACCTGCACGAGACCCAAAAGCGCGGCGTTGAGCGCATCAAGACCGTGCAGAACTACGCCGACGCACAGTATATGCGCCTGTCGCCTGTGACCCGCGCAAATCTGGAACTGACCGAGACGATGCGCGGGCGCGAGAAGCGCGGCACGCTGCTCTGGGTGCTCGACAAGACCGAAACCTCGATGGGCAAGCGCCTGCTGCGCTCCTGGATCGAGCAGCCCCTTGTGGACGCCGAGGCCATCAACGCGCGGCTCTGTGCGGTGCAGGCGCTCTATTCTGCCAGCATCGCCCGCGCCGATTTGAAAGAAGCCCTCGGCCATGTCTTTGACATTGAGCGGCTGACGACCCGCATTCTCTACGGCTCCGCCACCCCGCGCGAGGTCAAGGCGCTGGGGGATACCTGCGCCATGCTGCCCCAGGTCAAGGCCCAGGCTGCGACCTGCGGTGCGCCGCTGCTGACGCAGCTGGCTGACCAGATCGACCTGCTCGAGGATGTCTTGCAGAACATCCAGACCGCCCTTGTGGATGACCCGCCCGCCAACATGAAGGACGGCGGCGCTATCCGCGCGGGCTTCAACAGCGAGGTCGATGAGCTGCGCGACATCATGCACGGCGGCAAGGGGTATCTGTCAAACCTTGAGGCCCGCTACCGCGAGGAAACCGGCATCCCCAAGCTGAAGATCGGCTTCAACAAGGTGTTCGGCTACTATATCGAGGTCAGCCGCTCCTACACCGACTCGGTGCCCGATACCTTCACCCGCAAGCAGACGCTGACGACGGGCGAGCGCTACATCACGCCCGAACTGAAGGAGCTGGAAAATAAGATCCTCGGCGCAAACGAGCGTCTGCTAGTTCTGGAACACCAGCTGTTTGCCGACCTGCTTTCGTCAATCTCCGCCGAGGTCGTCCACATCCAGCGCACGGCATCGGCTGTGGCCCAGCTCGATGTGTTGGCAGGCTTTGCCGAGGCGGCGCTGCAAAACAACTACGTCATGCCAAACGTGGATGAGAGCGGTGTTATGGAGATCAAGGAGGGCCGCCACCCGGTCATTGAACAGATGCTCAAGGGCAGTCTGTTTGTGCCCAACGATACGATGCTCGACGAGGACGAGAACCGGATGCTGCTCATCACCGGCCCGAACATGGCCGGTAAATCTACGTACATGCGCCAGAATGCGCTGATTGCCCTGATGGCGCAGATCGGCAGCTTTGTGCCTGCCGCCGCGGCGCATATCGGCGTGGTGGATGCCATCTTCACCCGCGTCGGCGCGTCGGATGACCTCGCCGCCGGGCAGTCGACCTTCATGGTCGAGATGACCGAGGTTGCGGAGATCCTGAAAAACGCGACGAAGGACAGCTTAGTAATTCTGGATGAAATTGGCCGCGGCACTTCGACGTTTGACGGCATGAGCATTGCGCGCAGTGTGGTAGAATTTATCTGCGAGAACATCGGCTGCAAGACGCTGTTCGCCACGCACTACCACGAGCTGACGAGCATGGAGCAGGATATTCACGGCGTCAAAAACTATAATATCGCCGTCAAAAAGCGCGGCGAGGACATCACGTTTTTGCGCCGCATTGTGGCAGGCCCCGCCGACGACAGCTACGGCATCGAGGTCGCGAAGCTCGCGGGTCTGCCCGGCAGCGTGACAAAGCGCGCCCACGCTGTGCTGCGCCAGCTGGAGGCCAGCGCACCGGGACGCAATAATACGATGCAGCTCGATTTTGACACCGTCGAGGCTTACAACAACCCCAGCGTACCCAGCGAGGTCGTCGAAAAACTCCACAATGTAGACATTGAGACACTGACCCCGCTGGAGGCGCTGAACTTCCTGTACGAGCTGAAAAATACACTGGACAAAGACTAAAGGAAGGTGAAAACCATGGCGGAAATTCGTGTACTGGACAAGCATACCGCAGAGCTGATCGCGGCGGGCGAGGTCGTCGAACGGCCCGCCTCCGTGGCGAAGGAGCTGCTGGAAAATGCCATCGACGCGGGCGCGACGCAGATCACGCTGTCGGCGGTGCGCGGCGGCATCCAGCAGCTGCAAATCGTAGATAACGGTTCAGGCATAGAAGCGGAATATATCGATAAAGCGTTTATCCGCCATGCCACCAGCAAGATCGCGACGGCGGAAGACCTCGGGCACATCCATACCTTGGGCTTCCGCGGCGAGGCACTTGCCTCCATTGCCAGCGTTGCCCGCGTCGAGGTGCTGACCCGCACAGAGGCCGACGAGTACGCCTGCTGCTATCGCATCGAAGGCGGCGAGGAGCGTGGGATGGAGCCCGGCGCACGCCCCGTCGGCACGACCATCACGGTCAGTGACCTGTTTTACAACACGCCCGCCCGCATGAAGTTTTTGAAAAAGGACGCCAGCGAGGGCACGTTTGTGGCTGAGACGGTCCTGCACGCGGCGCTGTCCCACCCGGAGATCAGCTTCCGCTATCTGCGCGACGGCAAGCAGCAGTATGTGACCCCCGGCGACGGCGACCTGCGCAGTGCGGTCTACGCGGTCCTGGGCCGTGAATTTGCCCGCGACCTGCTGCCCGTGGACGGCGGCAGCGAGTTGTACCATGTGACCGGCCTGGCCACGCCGCCGCGTGCCTGCCGCGCCAGCCGCGGTGCGCAGCATTTCTTTGTTAATGGCCGCTACGTCAAAAACCGCACAATGATGGCGGCGCTCGAAAACGCCTACAAGGGCACGATGATGCAGGGCAAGTTCCCGGGCGCGGTGCTCATGCTGGAGCTGCCGCCCGACATGGTCGATGTCAACGTCCACCCGGCGAAAACCGAAATTCGCTTTGCGAAAGAGAGTGACGTCTTTGACGCTGTCTACCGCGCTGTTCGCGCCGCGCTGGCAACGCCCGGCAGCGGCGAGTGCCGCTTTGAGATGGGCCACACCGCGCCCGAAGAAAAGTCCGGGCAGACCGTGCTGCAGCCCGCCGCCCCGGCACCTGCCGCGCGGCCCGCTGCAGCCCAGCCGAAAAAGGGCGGCTTCACGACGCTGTCCGCGGCAGAATACCGCGCTTTGAACGGTCTGACCGCGCCCGTGCCTGCGCGCCCGCTGCCGACGGCGCAGGGCGTTCAGAATGCACAGGGCACACAGCCTGTCCCGGGCGTGCTGGAGGCACAGTCCCCGAAGCCCGCCTACACGGCGGGGCCCGCACCGAGACCGCTGACCCCGGTCACGCCGGTGACGGCGGTAGAAACGCCCGCGACGGAGCCCGTAACGATTCCTACCCCGCAGCCGATGCCCCACGCCGTCAGCGATGACACGGTGCTGGACATCCTGCCGGAGCTGCCCGGCGAGGCCCCCGCGACAGACCCCGAGACGGATTACGTTCGGAATGACCCGCATGCTTTAAGCGCCCTGCCCGACATGGTCAGCACACGTCCCGAGCAGACGACGCTGACCCCGCCGCCTGCAAGCGAGCCGCTGCGCCTTGTCGGCGAGGTGTTCAAGACCTATATCATCACCGAGCGCGGCAGTGAGCTTTGCCTTATCGACAAGCACGCTGCGCATGAGCGCATTCTGTTTGAGCAGCTGGCCAGGGACTACGGCAGCGTGCCGTCCCAGATGCTGCTTGTCCCCGTGCAGGTCAATCTGACCGCCGCGGAAAAACTGGCCGTTTTGCAGAACCTTGACCTTCTGACCGATGCCGGCATCGAGGCCGAGGACTTCGGCGGCTCGACTGTTGTTGTGCGCGCCGTGCCCGCGGACGTGCCGGTGGACGATGTAGAGGATATGATCGTGGAGCTGGCGGCAAAGCTCGCCGACGGCGGACGCGACGCCCTGCGTGAAAAGACCGAGTGGGTGCTGCATTCCATCGCCTGCCGCGCGGCCATCAAAGCGGGGGACCGCACGAACGCCGCCGAGATGCTCGCGCTGGCCCAGCGCATCATGGACGGCACGGTCCCGCCGTTCTGCCCGCACGGGCGGCCCTGCGTATTGAAAATCACCCGGAAGGAGCTGGAAAAGCAGTTTGGCCGACTTGTCTAAACCCCGCGTCGTCGCCGTCGGCGGGCCGACGGCCAGCGGCAAGACCGCACTTTCCGTCGCGCTGGCCAGAGCCTTTGACGGCGAGATCATCAACGCCGACTCGATGCAGATTTACAAAAATCTCGACGTAGGCACGGCGAAGCCGAGTGCGGAGGAGCGGCAGGGGATACCGCATTATCTTTTGGACTTCCTGCCGCCGGAGACCCCCTACAGCGTGGCGGACTTCACCGCCGCCGCTGACCCGCTGATACGGGACATCACGGCCCGCGGCAGACTGCCCCTCGTCGTGGGCGGCACGGGGCTGTATATCACCAGTCTTTTGAGCGGTATGGCGTTTGCCCCGGAAAAGACCGACCCCGCCATCCGCGCCCGATTACAGGCGCGGGCGGACACCGAGGGCGGCGCGGCACTTTACGCCGAGCTGCAAAGGGTCGACCCCGACTACGCCGCTCAGGTCCACCCCAACAATCTGCCGCGCGTCATCCGCGCACTGGAGCTGTTTGAAGCTACAGGCCGCCGCATGAGCGACCAGCGTCGCGAGGCCAGGCCCGCCGAGGCACCCTACCATGCGCTCTGTCTCTGCCTGACCTGCCGGGACCGCGCAGTGCTGTACAGCCGCATTGACCGCCGCGTGGACGAAATGGTCGAAAACGGTGTGCTGGATGAAGCAAGGCAGGTCTACGACCACCGCGATGCCTACCGCACGGCGGCGCAGGCCATCGGCTACAAGGAATTCTTCCCGTACTTTGAGGGCACGGCCAATCTGACCGAATGCACCGAGCGTCTCAAGCAGGCAACGCGCAACTACGCCAAGCGCCAGCTGACCTGGTTCCGCCGCCAGAACGACGCGGTGTGGCTCTATCTGGATGAGGAGGATGTCACCGAGCGCGCCTGCACGCTGGTGCGGGCCTTTTTGCACAACGAGGAATAACGGAAAGGAGGGTGCACCGTGAGCAACCGGCAGGACCGCCCGCTGGCAAAAAAACTTTTACACGCGCTGGGTCTGCTGGCACTGGCACTCTTCCTGCTGTATGTTGCCGTCCAGTTCGTGCTGATCTTCCATCGGTCCTACAAGACCGAGACCGCCATCCGCTACACGCTGGCCGAAAGCCTGAACCTGACCGGCGTTGTGGCATTTGACGCTGTGGATGTGCCGGGCAGCGGCAATCTCGGCTATCTTGTGCAGGATGGCGAGCGCGTGACGAACGGCACGGTGGTAGCCGAATGCTACACCGATGACACCCAGGGCCTGCAGCGTGAGCGTCTGGACCGGCTCGAGCGCTCCATCACGCTGCTTACGAAGTCGCAGAATTCTGCCGGCAGTGAGCTTTCGGTGCTGACAAACCAGACGAAGCAGGCGTTGTACAATCTGCTGGATAAGCTGGACACTGCCCAGTATACCGGCATCTCCGACGCGCAGGACAGCTTTCTGCTGGCCCAGAACCGTCTGCAGATCAGCACCGGACAGACGGCGGATTTCTCCCAGTCCATCGCAGCGCTGCAGACCGAGTACGACGGCATCAAGGCACAGCTCGACACGCTGCAGACCGTCACCGCCACAACGAACGGCTATTTCAGCCGCACGGAGGCCTCGCCCGCCATCCGGACGGACTGCCGTGCGCTGGCCGATGCCGACCCGGCCACGCTGCAAAAAATGCTGGCAGACGGCTTCCCGGCAGCGGATACAAACCGCGCCGGACAGATCGCGACGGGCTTCAGCTGGAAATTCTACGCGGTCTGCGATTTGGATACCGCCGCACGGTTCGACGGTCTGTCCACGGTGAAAATCAGCGTACCCGGCAAGCAGAACACACCGCTTTCCGCTACGGTGGAGGAAGTCACCGAGGACAAGGACAACGGCATTGCCAAGATCGTGCTGCAATGCCAGACCATCAGCGCCGAGGTCCTGGGCCTTGGCTGCGAGACCGTGCAGGTCGATTTAAAAACCTACGAGGGCATCCGCATCGACAAGGCAGCGCTGCATATCGTGAACGGCCAGCGCGGTGTCTATGTCAAGTACGGCAACCTGCAGCGCTTTTTGAAGATCACAACGCTGTATGAGAATGACAGCTACATTCTTGTCCCGGAGGACGGCAAGCTCGGCAGTGCAAATGAGGTGCGCCTCTATGATGAGATCATCGTGCAGGGCACAAATTTGGAGGATGGCAAACTATTGTAACGAAAATACGCCGTTTGTATTGACAAGACTGCCAAAAAAGAAGATAATATTTAATGTATATCGCTGTAATGACGCGCTGACGTAAACGGCGCTTTCTGATCAAAGGAGTTTTACGACCATGTCCATGCTTGACAGTTTGAGAAGCAAGCTCGGTATCGACCCCGAAGCGGATTCCTATGTAGATGACACTGAAGAGAATGTTTTCCCCGGCGGGCAAGGGGCTGCAGCTGCGCAGGAGTATACCCAGCAGCAGGAGATCAAACAGCACAGCAATAAGGTCGTGAACATCAACGCGACGACCCAGCTGCAGGTCGTTCTGGTCAAACCGGAACGCTTTGACGATGCGTCCAGCATTGCGGACCAGCTCAACGCCAAGCATACTGTGGTGCTGAATCTGGAGTCTGCCAGCAAAGAGGTCTCCCGCCGTCTGATCGACTTCCTGTCCGGTGTAGCGTATGCCAACAACGGCCAGATCAAGCGCGTGGCGACCAGCACCTTCATTATTACGCCGTACAACGTTGATATTATGGGTGACCTGCTCGACGAGCTGGAAAACAATGGCGTCTTCTTCTGATACCGTCAATGCGGTGCGCGGCTTTGTGCCGCCGCAGAATGACGACGAGCGCCGCCTGATGCGCCGTGTCGAGGAGCTGTGCCGCGTTGCGGTAAACCGCGGCATCCCGCGTTATACGGGTTTTCTCTCGGACCGGGAGCAGAGCCTGGCGCAGGCCGCCTGCAACAAGGCCGGGTGCAGCTGCATCCGCTTTTGGGGCGGTTTTGACGCGGCAGAACGCCGGGTGCTCTGTATTGAGCCGCCCGACGCCTGGCAGGAAGAACCGCTGGCCTACCTGCAATGCACCGCTTACGGGGATAAGCTGCCGACCCACCGGGACTATCTCGGTGCGATTCTGGGCCTTGGCCTTGAGCGCAGCTGCGTGGGGGACCTGCTGGCAGACCCCGAGCGTGAGGACACATTTTACGCGGTGATCCTCGCTGACAAGCAGGAATTTGTAAACGCGGAGCTGACCGGCGCAGGGCACTGCACCGTGCATACTGCGTGCATCGACGCACTGCCCGCCCGTCTGGCCGAAAGCCGAGAGCGCACCCTGCAGGAGGCTACCGTGCCGTCACTGCGTGCGGACGCGGTGCTGGCAGCCATGCTGCACACCTCCCGCACCCGCGCGGCAGAATATATCGCCGCGGGCCGTGTGGAGATCAACCACCTGCCGTTGAAGGCCGCCCACGAGACCGCCTACGCTGCAGATATTTTCACAGTGCGCGGCGTGGGGCGCTTCAAGCTGGCGGCCATTGGCGGCAAAAGCCGCAAGGATCGTCTGTTCATATCCTTTTACCAATATTGAGCGCAGGATCGCCCGCAGCGCTGCGGGCAGGGAATAACGGGGCCATGCGCCCCGCATACAGGAGGAAAGCCGTCATGATCTCTTCCGAGGATGTCCGCCACGTCACATTTGACAAAGCGTTCCAGGGCTATCGCCGTGAGGATGTGGATGATTATCTCAAGCAGGTCGCCCAGGCAATGGACGACCTGGCTGCCCAGAATGATGATTTGCAGAAAAAGCTCGTCATGCTGGCCCAGCGCATTGAAAAATACCGAACGATGGAAAATTCCCTGAGTACGTCGATGATCAACGCCCAGCGCATGGGGGACAGTATTATCCGCGAGTCCAAGCAGAAAGCGGCGGAGATCATCCGTTCGGCCAACATCAAGGCGGAGGACCGCGAGCAGCGCGCCCGCGATGACGTCGAGCTGGCCAAGCAGGAGATCGTCACGCTCAAGGGTGAGGCAGACAGCTTCAAGCGTTCGCTGATTGAGATGTACCGCAAGCATATCAACCTTATCAATAAACTGCCCGATTATACCAGACGGCCCGAGGATGAACCCGTTCCGCCGCCGTCCCCGGCCCCGGAGCAGGCCGCTGCCCCTGCGGCAGAGCCGCAGCCCGCTGTGCAGGCCCCGGTCTACACGGCCCCCGCAGCCCAGCCTGTGCCGGAACCGGCCCCGGTACAGCAGGCAGCCCAGATGCCCGCCATGCAGGAGACGGCCTACTATGAGCCGCCCACAGCTCAGCCCGTGCCGGAGCCGACGGAAAGTGCCCGGGCTCAGGGCGAAAAGGTAGACACGGTGGAATTTGCCATCGCGCCGCACCCGGAGGAGCCGGAGGAAGCCGAGCTCGCCCCAATCCCCGTGGAGGAGCCCGCCATCGACGAGACGCGGCTCCAGGATGTCTCCGGCCTGTATGACGAGCCGGAGGCCAAGCCTGCCCGCCGCCGCAAGGCCGGTACGACCAGGCGCACGACCCGCAAAAAGGCAAGTGACGAACCGCAGGAGGAGCTGAATTCCCCAGCGTTCGATAACTTTGAAGGCGTTGACTTTGACAGCTGACGCCCGATGTGATATAACTAAAGAATCCAATAAATAGAGGAGAGTAGGAAACTTTGGCGCAGAACTACAACGACACCATCCATAAGATGCAGACCCCGTTTGAAATGCGGGCCGGTCTGCCGAAGAAGGAACCCAAAATGCTCGAGGACTGGGAGCAGAACCATGTCTATGAGCAGATGATTAAGAACAATGAGGGCAAGCCGCAGTACATCCTGCACGACGGCCCTCCGTATGCCAACGGCAATATCCACATGGGTACGGCCCTGAACAAGATCATCAAGGACATCATCATCCGCTATAAGAACATGTCCGGCTTCCAGGCACCCTACGTGCCCGGCTATGACACCCACGGCCTGCCCATCGAGCTGAAAGCGCTGAGCTCCCTCGGCGACAAGAAGGCCGGTGTCTCCAAGCTGGAGCTGCGCCAGATCTGCAAGGAGTTTGCCACCGAGCACATCGGCGTCATGAACGAGCAGTTCAAGCGTCTGGGCGTGCAGGGCGACTTTGAGAACCCCTACCTGACCCTGCGCCCCGAGTTTGAGGCCCGCCAGGTCGAGATCTTCGGCGAGATGGCCAAGAAGGGCTACATCTACAAGGGTATGAAGGCTGTCTACTGGTGCCCCGAGGACCGCACCGCGCTGGCCGAGGCTGAGATCGAGTACGCCGAGGACGAATGCGATTCCATCTATGTCCGCTTCAAGCTGACCGATGACCCCAACGGTGTGCTGGCCAAGCACAACATCCCGCTGGACAAGGCATGGATCGTCATCTGGACGACCACCACCTGGACGCTGCCCGCCAACGTCGCGACCTGCCTGAACCCCAATCTGGAATATGCCTTCGTCAAGATCGGTGACGCCTACCACATCATGGCCCGCGAGCTCGTTGAGTCCACGATGAAAGGCTGCCATATCGATGAGTACGAGGTCCTGCCCGAGACTGTTCTCGGCAGTGAGCTCGAGCTCATGCAGTATCAGCATCCGTTCCTTGACCGCAAGGGCCTGGTCATTCTGGGCGACCACGTCACGCTGGAAGGCGGCACGGGCTGCGTCCACACCGCTCCCGGCCATGGTGTTGAGGACTTTGAGGTCTGCGTCAATCACTATCCGCAGGTTCCCGTTGTCGTTCCCGTGGACGACGCGGGCCGCCTGACCGCCGAGGCGGGCGAGAAGTTTGCCGGTCTCAAGGTCTGGGACGCCAACAAGGTCATTCTGGAGCACATCAAGGAGAGCGGCCATCTGATGGGTGTGCAGCACATCACCCATCAGTACCCGCATTGCTGGCGCTGCCATCATCCCATCATCTTCCGTGCTACCGAGCAGTGGTTCTGCTCCATCGACGCCTTCAAGGAGGACGTCTACAAGGCCATTGACAGCGTGCACTGGCAGCCGGCGTGGGGCCATGACCGCATGGCCGGTATGGTCCGTGACCGCAGTGACTGGTGCATCAGCCGCCAGCGCGTCTGGGGCGTGCCCATCCCGGTATTCTACTGCAAGAAGTGCGGCAAGTACCATATCACCGATGCCTCCATCAAGGCTGTGTCCGACCTGTTCCGCAAGGAGGGCAGCGACGCCTGGTACAAGTACGATGCCAACGACATCCTGCCCAAGACCGAGGTCTGCGAGTGCGGTGCCTCCGACTGGGAGAAGGACCCCGACATCATGGACGTCTGGTTCGACTCCGGCTCCACCTGGAGCGCTGTCTGCCGTGAGCGCCCCGAGCTGCGCTGGCCCGTTGATATGTATATGGAGGGTGCCGACCAGTTCCGCGGTTGGTTCCAGTCCAGTCTGCTGACCAGCGTCGCCACCCAGGGTGTGGCCCCGTACCGCGAGGTCCTGTGCCACGGCTGGGTCGTCGATGCCCAGGGCAAGCAGATGCACAAGTCCGCCGGCAACGGCATGGAGCCCAGTGAGATCATCCGCGACTACGGTGCTGACATCATCCGTCTGTGGGTCGCTTCCAGCGATTACACCGTCGACGTCCGCGCCGGTAAGGAAATTTTCCGCCAGCTGTCCGAGGCGTACCGCAAGATGCGCAACACGGCCCGCTTCATGCTGGGCAATATCAGCGACTTTGATCCCGCGAAGGATATGGTCGATGATGACCAGCTGTTCGAGATCGACCGCTGGGCGCTCGAGGCCTGCAACAAGCTGACCGCCACCATGCGCGATGCCTACGAGCACTACGACTTCAGCCGTGCCTACCACGCGCTGTACAACTTCTGCGTCATTGATATGTCCAACTTCTACATGGACGTCATCAAGGATCGTCTGTACTGCGCAGATGACCACGCACGCCGCTGTGCCCAGACCGCGCTGTACCGCATCCTGGTCGACTTCACCAAGCTGCTGGCACCCATCCTGTGCTTCACCAGCCAGGAGATCTGGAGCTACATCCCGAAGCTGGACGGCATGAAGGACTATGTTGTCTTTGAGCAGATGCCCGAGGCCAAGGCTGCCGCCGATGAGGCGTTTGAAGCTAAGTGGGACCGCATCATGGCCATCCGCGACGACGTCAAGAAGGTGCTGGAGCAGGCCCGTGCCGATAAGGTCATCGGCTCTGCGCTGGAGGCCGGTCTGACGCTGTACTGCAGCAAGGAGGTCTACGACTTCCTGAACGCCATCCCGATGGATGAGCTGGCTGACCTGTTCATCGTCTCCCACGTTGACCTTGTCGAGGGTGAGGGCGGCGTCAAGGGCCTGGTCGAGGGTCTCGGCGTCAGCGCTGCCCATGCGGCTGGCAACAAGTGCCTGCGCTGCTGGAAGTACGAGACCACCGTCGGTGAGGACGGCCTCTGCCCGCGCTGCGCTAAGGTCTTGAAGCAGTAAATTTACTCTACCGTCAGCGGTGCTTATACGTTTAAGCACCGCTGATTTTTTCGGATAAGGTGTTGTATGATTTCTGGTTTGTTATCGCTGGCAGGAGCGGCCATTCTGGTCGTCATTGACCAGCTCATCAAGCAGTGGGCCACGGCGGCACTGCTGCCGGTGGGCAGCATGGACGTGCTGCCCGGCATTGTGGAGCTGCGCTACTGCCTGAATGACGGCATGGCGTTTTCGATGCTGGCCGGTAAGCAGGGACTGCTCATCGGCATGACGTCTGTCATGCTGCTGGCTGTCCTTATCATGCTGTTCGTGCGCAAAATGCCGCTGACAGAGCGCGCAGCCTGGACGCTGGTACTGGGCGGCGGCGTGGGCAACCTCATTGACCGCGTGCTCAACGGTGTGGTCGTGGACTACATCAATGTGCTGTTCATGCGGTTTGCCATCTTCAATTTTGCGGACATCTGCGTCTGTGTCGGCGTCGGCCTGCTGATGCTCGCCGTGCTGCTGGACTCTTTCAAAAAGGATAAGACCGCAGAGCCAAAGGCGGACGAAGATGGAGCGGCTTGAGCTTACCGCAGCCCCCGGCGACAGCGGACGCCTGGACGCCTGGCTGGCCGGGCAGTGCCCGACGCTGTCCCGCAGTGCGCTGCAAAATCTGATCGAGCAGGGGCTTGTGACCTGCGGCGGCGCGCCCGTCAACAAAAAGGATAAGGTGGCGCCCGGCAAAGTCTACGCCATCGACCTGCCTGACCCGCAGCCCATCGAGGCCCGGCCCCAGAACATCCCGCTGGACATTGTGTACGAGGACGACGACCTGCTCGTTGTCAACAAGCCTAAGGGCATGGTCGTGCACCCGGCCCCCGGCAACCCGGACGGCACGCTCGTCAACGCGCTGCTTTACCACTGCGCGGGGCAGCTGTCGGGCATCGGCGGGGCCATCCGCCCGGGCATCGTCCACCGCATTGACAAGGACACGAGCGGCCTTCTCGTCGTTGCCAAAAACGATGCCGCCCATCAGGCGCTCAGCGCCCAGATGAGCGTACACAGCATCCACCGCATCTACCATGCCGTGGTGTACGGTAACCTCAAGGAGGACGAGGGCTTTGTGGAAAAGTGGCTCGGACGCGACCCGCGGGACCGCAAGAAAATGGCCGTCCTGGCCGAGAACGCGGCGGGGGCCAAGTATGCCTACACGGGCTGGCAGGTGCTGGAACGCTGCGGCAATTTCACTTACATTGCGTGCAAATTAAAGACCGGGCGCACCCATCAGATTCGTGTACACATGGCCTCGACGGGGCATCCGTTGGCAGGGGATGCTGTGTACGGCCCCAAAAACTGCATCAAATCGCTGAATGGCCAGTGCCTGCACGCCAAGGAGCTGGGCTTTGTCCACCCGCGGACAGGGGAGTGGATGCAGTTTGATTCGCCCCTGCCGCCCTATTTTACAGAGCTTCTGACACGGTTAAGAAAGGAACATCGCGCATGAAACCACCCCTAAGCGATACCCTTGTGATCTGTGATATGGATAATACGCTGCTGACGGCCAAGGAGGGCATCCCCGCCTGCAACCGCGCGGTCATCCAGCTGTACACCGGCATGGGGGGGCTTTTCACGGTGGCAACGGGCCGCCCGCCGGAGTCCATCCGCGCGGCGCTGGGGAACATCCGCCTGTCGCTGCCGGCCATCTCCTGCAACGGGGCGCTGCTGTATGATTTCTCCGCCGAGTCGGTGCTGCACCGCTCGACGCTGAACCGCGAGCAGGCGACGACGGCCATCCTTGACATCCTGAACAAGTTTCCGCATATAGGCGTGGAGGTCATGGCCGGAAACGGCGAGATGTTCGTCATCCATGCCAATGAGGTGACCCACGCCCATCAGGTGGACGAGCACCTCGGCAGCATTGCCTGCCCGGTGGAGAGTGTGCCCGACGGCTGGGTCAAGGTCGTCTTTGCCTCCGACCCGGAGAGCATCCGTAAACTGGGCCAGTACGCCAAGACGCGGTACTACGGGCGGGAAAACTACTTCCTGGCCACGAACAGCATTTACTTAGAGATCATGCCCAGCGGCGTCAGCAAGGCCAGCGGTCTGCATGACCTGTGCGCCCTCATGAGCAAATCCATGAAGAACACCGTCGTTATCGGTGATTACTACAATGACCTGGAGATCATGCGGGAGGCCGGCTACGCCGTGGCTGTCGCCAACGCACCGGCAGAGGTCAAGTCTGCCGCCGACCATGTGACGACCTGCACCTGCGCCGAGGGCGCAGTGGGGGAGTATCTGTACAGCCTGATTGGCAGAGCCGAAGGACGTGAGGTTTGACGATGAAGGTCAGCGAACTGATGAACCCCAAGGGCGTACTGCTCTATGCAAAGATCGATAACTCTGCCGATGCGCTCGGCATTCTGGTCGAGCTGCAGGAGGGCATCGGCGTTATCACCAACGGCAATGCCTACTACAATGCGGTCAGCTACCGGGAAACGTTCGGCGGCACAACGGCCATCGGGGGTGGCATTGCGCTGCCCCACGCCTGCAACGCGGGCGTGTCCGCACCGGGCATCTCGGCGCTGCTGCTGCGCCGCGGTGTCGACTGGGGCGCACCGGACGGGAAACCTGTGGATCTTGTGTTCATGATCGCTGTTCCGCCGGGCAGTGAGAGCCTGCATCTGCAGATCCTGGCGCGGCTCGTAAACCTTATGAGCCGCAGCGACCTTGTGGAAAGCCTGCGCACAGCCAGCAACCCCCTCCGCTTTGTGGAGCTGATCGCCAAGGCGGAAAACGCCTGCTTTGCGGAATAAAACCGAAAGTTGTCCCAGCTTATTTGCAAGCTGGGGCTTTTTGTTTGCCTCCGCAGGGGCGCATTCTATATGCGCCCCTGCCGCCTGCGGTAACTACCGCGGGCGGATATGGGATCCGCCCCTACGGGGCATCAATTTGAACATTCGTCAATATAACCAAAAAACGCTGTAAATCGCATGACGCATTATACGTATTTGCGCTTGCTTTAAACCGGTAAAGTGTGCTATACTTTAAAGCACTAAACCGGCTGTGCAGGAGGGACCCGCGTGAGGAGACGCGGGTGTACACCTGAAACAAAAAGGTTGCGCAGCAGGTACTATGGAGGAATAGACATGAAAAAAGCAGTTTCCCTTATGATGGCAGCCGCCATGACCATGGGTCTGGCCGCCTGCGGCTCCACCGCATCCACTGACACCGTCGCTTCTGCTGCGGACACCGCCTCCAGCACCGAGGCTGCTGCAAGCACTGCTGACAGCACCGCCGCTGCGGATGGCAAGGTCTATAACATCGGTATCTGCCAGCTTGTCCAGCATGAAGCGCTGGATGCCGCTACTCAGGGCTTCAAGGATGCTCTGGTCGAGAAGCTGGGCGAGGGCAGCGTCAAGTTCGACGAGCAGAACGCCTCCGGCGATTCTGCCAACTGCGCCACCATTGTGAATGGCTTTGTCTCCAACGGCGTTGACCTGATCCTGGCCAACGCCACCGCACCGCTGCAGGCCGCCGCACAGGCGACTGCCGACATCCCGGTGCTGGGAACCTCCATCACTGACTACGCCACCGCGCTGGACATCAGCGACTGGACCGGCACTGTCGGCAACAATATTTCCGGCACCTCTGACCTGGCTCCGCTGGACCAGCAGGCAGCCATGATCCAGGAGCTCTTCCCGGATGCCAAGAGCGTCGGTCTGCTCTATTGCAGTGCAGAGCCGAACTCCGTCTACCAGTGCGACGTCATTGAAGGCTACCTAAACGAGGAGGGCTACACCGTTGCCCGCTATGCCTTCACCGATACGAACGACGTCACCTCCGTGGCCCAGACTGCCGCCGATAACTCCGACGTCATCTACATCCCCACTGACAACACCGCAGCCTCCAACACCGAGGCCATCGCAAACGTTGTCATCCCCGCCAAGGTCCCCGTTGTGGCCGGTGAGGAAGGCATCTGCTCCGGCTGCGGCGTTGCAACGCTCTCCATCAGCTATTACGACCTCGGCTACGCCACCGGTGAGATGGCTGCCAAGATCCTCGCGGACGGCGCGGACGTCTCCACGATGCCCGTTGAGTTCGCTCCGAATGTGACCAAGAAGTACAACGCCGCCAACTGCGAGGCGCTGGGCATCACCCCGCCGTCCGACTATGTGGCTATCGGCTGATTGAACTGAACAGCGACTGAAAATCATCATAACAGCGAGGAGGGGGAGATTACTCTCTTTCCCCGCTGTTTTGGTGCTTTACGAAATGAGGATGTTTTTATGGATTTCCTGACCTCTTTGGTAAACTCCATGCCCGGCGCTGTGGCACAGGGCCTCATCTGGGGCATCATGGCCATCGGCGTGTACATTACCTACCGCATTCTGGATGTGGCCGATCTGACCGTTGACGGCTCCCTCGGCACGGGCGGCGCGGTCTGCGTGGTGCTGGTGCTCAACGGCGTGCCTGTGGGCGTCGCCCTTGTGGCAGCCACGCTGGCCGGTATGCTGGCGGGCCTTGTCACGGGTCTGTTCCACACGGCCTGCGGCATCCCGGCAATTCTGGCCGGTATTTTGACCCAGCTGGCGCTGTATTCTGTCAACCTGCGCATCATGGGCACCGGCACGGGCGGCGGCAAGGCAAACCTGCCCATCAGTGTGGACAAGTACAGCCTGCTGGTCTCGGCCCGCTATGTCCGCGCGCTGGCGCTCAACAACCCGATCTTCGTGCTGCTCATCTTCTGCGCGATCCTGATCGGTGTGCTGTACTGGTTCTTCGGCACGGAGCTTGGCTGCTCGCTGCGCGCTACCGGCGCAAACCAGCACATGGCCCGCGCCCAGGGCATCAACACGAACGTCACCATCGTGCTCGGCCTTATGGTTTCCAACGGCCTTGTGGCGCTGGCGGGCGGTCTGCTGTCCCAGTACCAGGGCTTCTCGGACATCAACATGGGCCGCGGCGCCATCGTCATCGGTCTGGCCGCCGTCATCATCGGTGAGGTCATCTTCGGCAAGATCTTCCGCAACTTTGCGCTCAAGCTGACCGCCGCTGTCATCGGCGCGATCATCTACTACATCGTTATGAACTTCGTGCTGCGTATGGGTCTGTCCACCGATGACCTCAAGCTGCTGACCGCGCTGGTCGTGGCGGTGTTCCTGACCATCCCGTACTGGAAGGGCAAATACTTCACCAAAGTACCCGTGAAAAAGGGAGGCAAGGACAATGCTTGAGATCAAGAATGTATACAAGACCTTCAATGCAGGAACCGTCAATGAGAAGGTCGCCTTGAAGGGACTGGATCTGACGCTGGAGGACGGCGACTTTGTCACGGTCATCGGCGGCAACGGCGCGGGCAAATCCACGATGCTGAACGCCGTCGCGGGCGTCTGGCCGGTGGATATGGGTAAAATCATTATTGACGGGAAGGATGTGACCCGCCTGTCCGAGCACCAGCGTGCCAAGTACATTGGCCGCGTGTTCCAGGATCCGATGATGGGCACCGCCGCGACGATGCAGATCGACGAGAACCTGGCCCTGGCGGCCCGCCGGGGTCTTGCCCGCACGCTCAAGACCGGCATCACGAAGAAGGAGCACGACGAATACTACGAACTGCTCAAAACGCTGGATCTGGGGCTGGAAAACCGTATGACCAGCAAGGTCGGCCTGCTCTCCGGCGGTCAGCGCCAGGCTGTCACGCTGCTGATGGCGACCCTCAAAAAGCCCAAGCTCCTGCTGCTGGACGAGCACACCGCCGCCCTTGACCCCAAGACCGCGGCCAAGGTGCTGACGTTGTCCGAGAAGATCGTCGAGGAAAACCACCTGACCACCCTGATGATCACCCACAACATGAAGGATGCCATCAAGTACGGCAACCGCCTGATCATGATGTACGAGGGTCACGTCATCTACGATGTGCGCGGCGAGGAAAAGAAGAACCTGCAGGTCAGCGACCTGCTGCAGCGCTTTGAGCAGGTCAGCGACGGCGAGTTTGCCAACGACAGAATGCTGCTTTCCTGAAATTGAACCTAAGGCAACACCGCATAATTCCCGCCTTACGGCTTAAGCACCGCTCCGGCGGCTG
>OMGI01000347.1_pt1 | contig 37412 bp, 30 predicted proteins | sample 1645801 | NCBI WGS metagenome assembly OMGI01 (sample SAMN05578584, study PRJEB25193) | human gut metagenome | biome: Human Microbiome; feature: human-associated habitat; material: feces | host: Homo sapiens | place: USA:Birmingham
CGCGCACACCCTTCCTTTCCGTTGCGGAGAATCTACCTCTTTATCGACAGCCTCAAGTCAGGCGTTGGAAAACCAACGCCTGACTTTTACTATGTTTGCTATGTTCCTTTTTATTCGTCAGTCCTTTCGGTACTCCGGCTTCCAGAGCAGTTCCTCAAAGCTCTTGATATACACGTCGCAGAAGGAGCGCATTTCCTTCTCGTCCCCGGCGAAAAAGCTGTCATAGACCCCTACCACCCGCATTTTGGCGCTGCGGGCGCCCTTGCAGGCGGCAAGGCTGTCGTCAAACAGGGTACAGGTTTCCGGCTCCACGCCGTACCGCTCCGCCACCCCTAACCACAGGCGCTTGTCCTTTTTCTCAATACCCAACTCCTGAGCAAAGGTAACGGATTCGAAGTACTTCATCAGACCCAGCTTTTCCATCGCGGTGCGGCAGTGCACCGGCACGCTGGAGGTCACCAACGCCATCCGCCGGTTCTCCGCCTTGCACTGCTTTAAAAACGCCCGGACGCCGGGTTTCACCGTCACATGGGCGTAGGCGTCCTTAGCCAGCTCCATCCACTCCGCCATGATGTCTTCCTCGCTGTCGGGCAGATTACAGAACTCCTTGGTGAACTTAGCCGCCAAGGGGAAAATGGTGTGGGCCACCCCCTCGTAATAGGCTTTTGTGTAGGGCAGACCCCTCCGGGCCAGAAATTCCCTGTCCACGTCCTTCCAGACATCGTTGGAATCAATGAGGGTGCCATCCATATCAAATAAATACATATCAGTTCTCCTTTTCCAGCCAGAATCGCCACGGGAAGTCCTTGGCCTCCTCCGCATAGTCCACGCCGATCCGTGGGCCGGCGCAGATGTGCTCCGGTCCGGTCACCGGGTCCGTCAGCCCCACATCCGCCATGGAATCGCAGAGAAACAGAACGTCTCCCTCCAGATCCAGCTTATTCTGGGCCGTGGTGAGGTCCAGCGCCTTGCAGACCTTGCCGGGACCGTTGAGAAAATTTTTCCGCCGGTAGGCGTTCATGGGCGCATCCCCGAACCGCAGGTGCTTCATGGTCTCTGCCCCCGCCGCCGGTTCCAGTCCCCGCAGCAGCACGGCAGAAGGTTCTCCCTCCGGCTCCGTGACGAAGTTCAGACAGTGGTACATCCCGTAGATGAAATAGATGTAGGCATGGCCCGGAGCCATGAACAGCGTTTCCGTCCGGGGCGTGCGGCGGTAGTTATAGGCGTGGCAGGCCTTGTCGCACCGGCCCACGTAGGCCTCCGTTTCCGTAATGCGGCCCGCCAGCAGCTCGCCGTTCCGGCTCCGCACCAGATACTTTCCCAGCAGCGCCTGCGCGATGGCAACGGTGTCGCCGTTGAAGAAATCATGGGTCAGCTTCGCCATAGGGCCTCCTTTATCAAATATGCAGAATTTCGCAGAAAAGCAGCAAAAATCCACAAAAACAGCCGCGTTTCCAGAACTTCCTTTGCGGCCTTCGGAGAAGTCGGCCAGCCCCCCTTGCGGCGGCGGCAGTTTTCCACTATAATCGCTATATTCGCTGCCTCTGCGTCAACCTTCGCACAGGGCTGATTCGATGCGTTGATCCACGCTGCCTGCCGTCCAAAATCGGCGGGAGAAATTTTTATCATCATACCACATCCGGTGGGGAGGAGCAAGTATATGAAGCAGGGTTCTCTGCGTTCGTCCGCCTATGCGGTTCTGACGGCTTTGATCTGGGGCACCGCCTTTGTAGCCCAGAGCGTAGGCGCGGAACATGTCCCGCCGCTGGCCTTTAATGCCGCCCGGTCGGTGATCGCCTTTGTGTTTTTGCTGGTGCTGTGCGCCGTCATGCGATCCGGCCGCCGCCGGAAGGGGCAGGCTGCCTCCGTCACCCGCTCCCGGAAGGATCTGCTGCTGGGCGGCTTCTGGTGCGGCCTGACGCTGGGACTGGCCTCCTTCCTTCAGCAAAAGGGTCTGGACACCACCTCTCCCGGCAAGGCGGGCTTCATCACCGCCCTTTACATCGTGCTGGTGCCCATTTTCGGCATTTTCCTGAAAAAGCGGGTGCCCAAGGCGGTGTGGGTCAGCGTGCTGCTGGCAGTGGCGGGACTGTACTGCCTGTGCATCACGGAGAGCTTTACCGTCGCCCCCGGCGACCTCTGCGTGATGCTGTGCGCCTTTGTGTTTACAGCACAGATTCTTCTGGTGGATCACTTTGTCACCGTGGTGGACGGCGTGGAGCTGTCCTGCTGTCAGTTCTTCTTTGTCACAGCGTTTTCCCTGATTGGCTCCCTGCTTTTCGAGCATCCCACCTGGGCGGGTCTGACTATGGCGGCGGGTGCCATCCTGTATGCGGGTCTCCTTTCCAGCGGCGTGGGCTATACGCTGCAAATTCTGGCTCAGAAAGGCTCCAACCCCACGGTGATCTCTCTGCTGCTGAGTCTGGAATCCGTGTTCGCTACTATTTCCGGCGCGGCGATCTTGGGAGACCGCCTCAGCGGGCGGGAATATTTCGGCTGCGCCCTGATGCTGGCAGCGGTGGTGCTGGCGCAACTGCCGGACAGGAAAAAAGCATAAACCCTGCGTGTTTTTTCGGAAGCGGAGCCTGTTGGCTCCGCTTTTTTCGTGGACATTTGCAAAGGTATGTGCTATACTTTAATTTGTATGAGTATGGAATCCATAACTGAGGTGAAAAATATGCGGATCGACGTATTAGGCGTTGGTTTTGATAATCTGACCATGACGGAAGCCGTGTCCCACGGAGCGGCGCTGCTGGAGGAACCGGGGTGCCACTATGTAGTGACCCCGAACCCGGAGATCGTAGAAGTCTGCCGGGAAAACCCGACGGCCATGCAGGCGGTCAACGGCGCGGATCTGGTGCTGCCGGACGGCATCGGCGTGGTAAAGGGAGCGGCTATGCTGGGAACGCCCCTGAAGGAAAAGACCCCCGGCATTGAATTTGCCGCGGGGCTGATGGGAAAAATGGCCGAGAGCGGGAGATCCCTCTATCTGCTGGGTGCCAAGCCCGGTGTGGCGGACCTGGCGGCGGAGCGGCTGCAAAAGCAGTACCCTGGTCTGAAGATCGCCGGAACTCATGATGGCTACTTCAAGGAGGACGCCCCTGTGGTGGAAGCCATCCGGGAAAGCGGCACGGACTGCGTGTTCGTCTGTCTGGGAGCCCCCAAGCAGGAGCTGTGGATGGCGCGGAACGGCCCCGCCACCGGCGCCCATTTGCTGTGCGGCCTGGGCGGAAGTCTGGACGTGTTCGCGGGCACCGTGGAGCGGGCCCCGAAGTTCTGGTCTGACCACGGCCTGGAATGGTTCTACCGCCTGTGCAAGGAGCCGAAGCGCATCGGCCGGATGATGAAGCTGCCGCTGTTTCTGATCCATGTGCGGCAGGAGAAGGGAAAACGGAAATGAACGGACGTTTGATCGTATTTGAAGGGACCGACGGTTCCGGCAAAGCCACCCAGTCCCGGCTGCTGTGTGAGCATTTACAGCGAGAAAGCATCCCCCATAAAAACATCACTTTTCCCCGGTACGGCAAGCCCTCCGCCGCCATGGTGCAGGAGTATCTGGATGGCAATTTAGGCAGGCGCCCCGGCGATGTGAACGCCTACGCAGCGTCGCTGATGTTTTCCATGGATCGCTATGCCTCCTACAAGCAGGACTGGGGCGCTTTCTATGAGGCCGGCGGGCTGGTGATCGCGGACCGCTACACCACGTCCAACGCCGTCCATCAGGCGTCCAAGCTGCCGCCGGAGGAACGGACGGTCTTTTTGAACTGGCTCTTTGAGCTGGAATACGGCAAGCTGGGCCTGCCGAAGCCGGATCTGGTGCTCTATCTGGATATGCCCACGGAGATCACGGAGAAGATGATGCGCAGCCGGGAGGCCGCCACCGGCACCCATGCTGACATTCACGAGCAGGACGAGGCTTATCTGAGAAGCTGCCGGGAGGCCGCCCGTGAAATCGTGAAGGACTGCGGCTGGACCGTGATCCACTGCGCCAAGGGCGATGCTCCCCGAACCGTGGAGGACATCCACAACGAGGTGTACAAGACTGTCAAGTCGCTGCTGTAAGGCCTGTCCCCCCAGCGGGACGCGGTGCGTCCCCGCCAGTTCAGCAGCAATCGCAGCCGTTGTGGATACAGCCGTTTCCGCAGCTATATCCGCTGCCGCAGCATACCAATACCACGATCAGAACGAGAATGATCCAGAGCCAAGAGCTGTCATTGTTGTTGCAGCACATACCACTACCCCGCTTTCTGTTTGATAGGCTATCTTATGCCGCTGTCACCGGAAACCGGGCTTGGACCGGACAAAAATCCGGAAATTGTATTCCCCTCCCTGACGGGGACCGGGAAAGCAAGGAGGAACCAATGTCTGAATTCAGAAGAGATGATACTGCCAGCTGGGACGCACAGGAGGTCCGGCAGGCGCAGGGGGCGCGGCGGGAGCCGACACCCGCTCACCACAGCAAAAGCCGTCACCGCCGGCGGAGACGGAATTCGCTGGCGGTGCTGGTCGGTTACCTGATCTTTGTCCTGCTGGCTTCCGCTATTCTGGCGGGTGTGGGCTGGATGCTGGGCTCGGATTTCTGCGCCTTCAACCGGGGTGCTCTGCGGGAGACCTCGGTGGAGGTGACGGCGGAGGACAGCGTGTCCACCGTGGCGGATAAGCTTCAGGATGCGGGGCTGATCAAATACAAGTGGTTTTTCAAGCTCTACGCCGGGATCTCCCATGCCGACAAAAAGATCGGCATCGGCACCTATACACTGAATACGGAGATGGATTACCGGGCGCTGATCCTGGGCATGCACAACTCCTCCGGCAACCTGACGGCGGAGACTGTCACCGTCACCATCCCCGAGGGCTATACCGTGCGGCAGACCATCCGTCTGCTGGCGGAAAAGGGCGTCAATACGGAAGAAAATCTGCTGGAGGCCGTCAGGACCGCCACATACGATTACAGCTTCATCAACAACAATTCCGAAGACCCCAGCCGTCTGGAGGGCTACCTGTTCCCGGACACCTATGAGTTCTACAAGAATCACAATGCCAAGAATGCTCTGGGTAAGCTGATCGATGCCTTCGCTGACCGTATCGACGAGGATGCGTTCGCCTCCTCCAAGGCCAAATCCATGGGTTACAGCATGAAGGATGTGGTCATCATCGCCTCCCTCATTGAAAAGGAGACGGACGGTACGGATCAGCGGGATATCGCCTCCGTCATCTATAACCGCCTGCAAAAGCCCGGCGAGACCGTAGGACTGCTCCAGATCGACGCTTCCCTGCTCTATGGTCTGCCGGATCACACCGGTGCCATCACCAACGCGGACAAGGCGGTCGATACCCCCTACAACCTGTATCTCCATAAGGGACTGCCGCCTACGGCCATTGCCAACCCCGGCAGTGCGGCTCTGAAAGCGGCTATGGACCCCAACGACACGGATTATTATTACTACGCATTGGGCACCGACGGGAAGCACCACTTCTCCAAGACCCTGTCTGAGCACAATGCCTTTGTGGGGAGCAGCTCCTATGGTGGATAAACAGAAAAAACTGCCGGAGCTGCTGGCTCCGGCAGGGGATATGGAACGGCTGAAAATGGCCGTGCTCTACGGCGCGGACGCTGTATATCTGGCAGGTACGGACTTCGGTATGCGGGCCTTCGCCGGAAACTTTGAGCCGGATGAGCTGAAGGCGGCGGTGGCCTATGCCCATGCGCACAATGTACGGGTCCACTGCACCATCAACACCATGCCCCGAGGGGATGAGATCGTCCGTCTGCCGGAACATCTGGAACGGCTGAATGACGCCGGCGTGGACGCGGTGATCGTGGCGGACCTGGGTGCCTTTACGCTGGCGGGGAAATATGCCCCCAACTGCCAGCGCCACATCTCCACTCAGGCCAGCATTTCCAACTATGTCACTGCCAACGCCTGGTATGATCTGGGCGCTTCCCGGGTGATTTTAGCCCGGGAGTTGAGCCTTGAAGAAATTCGGACCATCCGGGAGAACACCCCGGCAGAGCTGGAGATCGAGGCCTTTGTTCACGGGGCCATGTGCGTCAGCTATTCCGGGCGGTGTCTGTTGAGCAATTATATGACGGGCCGGGATGCCAGCCGCGGCGCCTGTGCACAGCCCTGCCGCTATCATTACGCCCTGATGGAGGAAAAACGTCCCGGCGAGTATTTCCCCATTGAGGAGGACGAAAAGGGCAGCTATATTTTAAATTCCCGTGATATGTGCATGATTGACCATCTGGATGACCTGCTGGATGTGGGGCTGTCCAGTCTGAAGATCGAGGGCCGGGCCAAATCCGCCTATTATGCCGCCATCGTCACCGGCGCTTACCGGCACTGTCTGGACAATGCCGCTGCGGGCCGCCCCATCGACCCGGTGTGGCGGGATGAGGTGGAGCACGTCAGCCACCGGCCCTATGCCACCGGCTTTTACTACGGTTATCCCGGCCAGTACTACGAAAATTCCCGCTACATCCGGGAATGGCAGGTGGTGGCGCTGGTCACGGAATGTGACTCCGACGGCAACGCTGTCATTTCCCTGCGGAACAAGTTCCGCACCGGTGACACGGTGGAGCTGGTAGGGCCGGACCTGCGTCCCTTTTCCATGACGGTCCCGGAAATGCGGGACGAGACTGGGACCGTGATCGAAGAACCCCGAAATCCCCAGATGCTGCTGAAGCTCAGGCTGCCCCGTCCGGTGCCGCCTATGACGCTGGTACGCCATCAGGTAGAATTGTCAGCCAAATAAGGAGATAGGAGATATTATGAACGCAGATGTTGTTATCATCGGCGCCGGTCCTGCCGGCATCTTCACCGCCCTGGAAATGGTCAAAAAGGGCAGCAAGCAGAAGATCATCATGGTGGAAAAGGGTCAGGCGGTAGAAAACCGCCATTGCCCCAAGGACAAGACAAAGAAGTGCGTCAACTGCAAGCCCTACTGCCACATCACCACCGGCTTCTCCGGCGCCGGTGCGTTTTCCGACGGCAAGCTGTCCCTCAGCTATGAGGTAGGCGGCGATCTGCCCACCCTCATCACCCCGGAGCTGGCACAGGAGACCATCAATTACGCTGACCAGATCTATCTGGATTTCGGTGCGGACGAGCACATTGAGGGTCTCGGTAATGACGAGGAGCGCAAGGAGATCCGCAAGCACGCCATTCAGGCAGGTTTGAAACTGGTGGACTGCCCCATCCGCCACATGGGCACGGAAAAGGCTCAGGGTATCTACTACGCCATCGAGAAGTACTTACAGGAGCACGGCGTAGAGATGTACTTTGGCTACGAGTGCAGCAACCTGATTCTGGAAAATGACGTCTGCAAGGGCGTTTCCGTGTCCAACGGCAAGGTGGACATGGAGATCTACGCCAAGCACACCGTGGTGGCCACCGGCCGCCGGGGTGCCGACTGGCTGGAAAAGCTCTGCGCCGAGCACAACATCGCTCACGCCCCCGGCACTGTGGATATCGGTGTCCGTGTGGAGGTGCGCAATGAGGTCATGGAGACCGTAAACCGGGTCCTGTACGAGTCCAAGCTGGTAGGCTATCCCCGGCCCTTCAAGAACAAGGTCCGTACCTTCTGCCAGAACCCCGGCGGCTTTGTCAGTCAGGAAAACTATGATAACAACCTGGCGGTGGTCAACGGCCACTCCTACAAGGAGAAGAAGAGCGACAACACCAACCTCTCCATCCTCTGCTCCCACAATTTCTCCGTGCCCTTCAACCAGCCCATCGCCTACGCCCAGAAGGTGGGCGAGCTGACCAACATGCTGGCCAACGGCCAGATTCTGGTGCAGCGCTTTGGCGACATTCTGGACGGCAAGCGCACCTGGCAGAAGGAGCTGGCCCAGTCCAACATCCGCCCCACTCTGCCGGACGCCGTGGCCGGCGACATTACCGCCGCCATGCCCTACCGGGCCATGACCAACATCATCAACTTCATTCAGGCTATGGATTATGTGGTGCCGGGCTTTGCCGCCTATGAGACGCTGCTGTATTCCCCGGAGTTGAAGTTCTACTCCAACCGGGTGAAGATGGACACGGACTTCAACACCAGCCTCCAGGGCCTTCACTGCCTGGGCGACAGCTCCGGCTGGACCCGGGGCTTGATGATGGCCTCCGTCATGGGTGTCCTCATGGGCCGCAAGATCGCGGAGGAGGGCTGAGTTCCCTTCCGCCCGTAATATGTTCCGAATAAATACAGCCCCGCCGGATTCCAAAAGGAATCCGGCGGGGCTTTTATCATGTAGGAAAGGCATTGCGCTTATTCCTGCGGCTGATCGGCGGCGATGTTCACGCCGATGCCGTTGACCTCCACGCCGTCATCGGCGGGGATCAGGAGATACTTGCGACCGTCGATGATCCGGGTCTCGATGAGATAGCTGTTTTCCGGGGCGATGGAGATCTTCACCTCTGGGGTGGTGACCTGAAACTTGCGGCTCTCGATGATATTCACCGGATTCAGTGCGGCGTTTTCGCCGTACTGCTTTTCGCAGTTTGCTTTGAACGCTTCCACCTTTTCGGTGTCCACGCCGCTGTTGGCCAGTATGCAGCCCACGTCGGAAACCGTCAGCTCCAGCGGCTCCGGATCGTGGCTTTCCTTGTGGTCCTCGATCTTTGCCCGGATCTGCTCATGGACGGACTGCACCACGTCATAGCTGCAAGCCTCATCCAGCGCCTCCGTCAGCGCCGTATCAAAAACGTTTTTCTGTTCTGCCGCAGACATGGGCGGCTCCACCCGGAACAGCGCGTCAATGACCTCCTGATGCAGCTCCGCCGGGTTCTTGGCGTAGAACAGCAGGTCATAGATGTTGGCGGCGCGGCTGTCAAAGGCGGGGTACAGGAAGCCCAGCTCCGGGGCCAGCGCGATATGGCCGGTGGAGCCGGGATGGAATTCGTTCAGGTCATGATCGTACCGCAGCTCCAGAGTAGGGGCCTTTACCGGGCAGACGGCGCAGACAAAGTAGCGATACACCGTGTCCCCCGCGTCCGCCTGAAATTCATCGTCCCGGCTCTTGTGGGGCACATCGTAGGTGTCCGCAGCCAGCAGGATCAGGTAGTTGGTCTCTCCCATGTTCAGTGCGCCGATCAGCCGACGGCAGAAATCCTCCCGGGAGGCAGGGTCCTTCAGTTCTGTCTGCCGCATGGTCTGCAGCAGGCGATGCTCGTCACTGTCCGCCACCTGTGCCGTGGAAAATGTGATATCCACCAAGTTCTTGCCCAAGGCCCCGGAGAGGGCCTTTTTCAGAAGGCCCAGATACATTTCCTGCTCCTCCTGCTGCATGAGGCCCATAGAGGCGTCGATCCAGGAAATGATCTCCTTATTGCTGTTGACATAGCAGCCAAAAATCTTGGAAATGCTGTTTTTATCCAGCTTGAAGCGCCGGCGGATCTCGTTGAGTTCTTTTTGATTCATGGTTATCCTTTCCCTTCGGTCAATGCTCGTACAGGAAGAAAGTGTACCACGGAACCGGCCGGAGGGCAAGGGAAAAACCTACAAATCACACACAGCAAAACCGGCGGATACGCATACACGTATCCGCCGGTTATCTGTTGATCAGTCAGCCGATCAGGCGTTTTTCTTGCCGGAGCACAGCTTTTCCGCAAGGACGCACAGGAGAACGGTCAGGACCATATCCGGCAGGGTGTAGCCTACCGGGGTGTCCACGCCCATGAGCCAGCGATAGGCGATGAAGCCCACCAGCCAGATCACCAGATTCCGGCCGTCCGCCGCCACGGCAAAGCGATCCCGCTTGAGGAGGAAATGATCCGCGATCTGCACCGCGATCATGGGTGCAAACACAGAGCCGATCAGATACAGGAAGCCGGTGATATCATCCATGGGGAACAGAATGGCCCCCGCAGCGCCGATGACCGTCACCGCAATGGCGGTCTTTTTCCCGTTCAGCTTCTTGGAGAGGGACTCGGCAGAAATACCGGCGGACCAGGCATCCAGGAAGGTGGTGGTGACGGTGGAGAACACCAGGATCACCAGCGCGGCAATGCCGAGACCGGCCTTCACCATGATAACGGCAATGTCATACTCCCCGGTAAAGATCGCCGCGCCCATGCCGATGACATACATCCAGCAGGACACCAGCCCGTACACCAGAACGCTGACCCAGGTGGCCTGCACAGGTTTTTCCGCCTCGCGGGTGTAGTCGCTGATGAGGGGCAGCCAGCTCAGAGGCATGGCCACCGCCAGCTCCACCGCCGCACCGAAGGTCAGGGCCTCGCCGGAGGCCGCCATAGCGCTGCCGGAGAAGAAGATCACCTTGCACAGCACTAAGGTCAAAAGAAACAGGGCCGCCATGGTAAGCTTGTTGATCCAACCCAGATCTGTAATACCCACAGCGATCCACAGGATGATGAGGACACCGATGACCAGACACCAGACCCAATGTCCAAGATTGAAAATACCTCCGATAGCCAAGGCCCCGTCATAGATCATGATGGCAGTCCAGCCTACCAGCTGAAGCACGTTCAGGAAGGCGAACAGCAAGCCGCCCTTCTGTCCAAAGCTCATTTTCACGGTCTCCATGGCGCTGCGGCCGGTGCGGCCGCCGATGAGGCCCGCCAGAAGCATCATGGCGCAGCCGATGATGTGACCGATGACGATCGCCGCCAGACCCTTGGCCATACCCAAAGGCGCAAAGGCGGTGCCGGTGAGGATCTCCGCCAGAGAAACACCTGCGCCGAACCAGATCAGTCCGTTTTGGAAGGTGGATGTCTTTTTCATGCCTGCACCCCGCCTTCCGTTCCGAAGCGGTCCGCCATGTCCCAGAAGGATGCCTCATAGCGGGAACACGCCGTAAAGATCTCCTCCAGATAGCGGAGCTGCTCTTCAGTATAGTCCTTGGTCAGCCGCTCCAGCATATCCTTCAGGATCACGTTGTTGCCTGTGTAGCGGGGAGTGATGTAGCCCCGTACCCAACGCCCGTACATAGGGTGCTCGGGAGCGGAGGGGCACTCCTCCACGATCTTGCGGGCGATGACCTCATAGCTGTAAGCACAGGAGAAGATGGCCGTCAGAATTTCCGCCTCACCGCCCCGATAGGCAACGCTGAGCATATAGGAGGTGTAAGAGCGGTTATCCTGCTGGATAGGCGTGTGGTCCAGTTCCTCCTGGGTGATGCCGAAATCGGCCATATAGCCGTTGTGAACGTTGACCTCGCCGTCCAGGATCGCCTGGATGTACTTGGCAAAGAGTTTCATGACCTCCACGCTCTTGCTCTTGGCTACGCCGATGGCAAAGACCTTGGTATAGTCCATGAGATACCAGTAATCCTGAATGATATAGCTGCGGAATTTCTTCTGGTCCAGCGTGCCGTACTTCAATCCCTGCACAAAGGGCTTTTCGTGGTAGCTGGCCCAGATATCCTCGGTGGCTTTCAGAAGCCGATCAACAGTACCCATCATTTGCCTCCCTTCTGGCAATGGCCCGCCGCATAAGCGTCAGCGGCAGCACCGATACGATCAAAATGCTCAAGATCCCCTCCGGAAGCCGGGAGGACAGGTTAAAGGCCAGACTGTAACCCCAGGCGCCCCAGCCGTCCCATGCGTTCTGAGAGTAGAAGATCACGCCGCTGATCACATGACCGAAGCAGCGGATCGCCACCGCCAGCGCCATGCCGCAGATGGCCTTCCAGCGCTTGTCGCTGCCGAACACGCCGGCATAGCCCAAGCAGGAGAAGCAGACCAACTGCTGCACAAAGATCTGCGCCCAGTGGACCGCCTGCCAGCCGGGGATCAGGATCATTGCCAGAATACCGCACACCCAGCCGCTCAGCATGGACAGCCGATAATCATACAGCAGGGCCAGCAGCATCAGGGGTATCCAGGAGCCGCAGGTGATGTTGGAGCCGGTGGGCAGGGGGATGCGGATCGTGGCCAGCACCAACGTCATGGCGCAGACGATACCACCCAGGCACAGGTCCCGGGCCGTCAGCCGGATGCCCCGGCACAGCCAGACCGTTGCCAGCAGGTAGCCCACAGCGAATAAGATCGCAACCGCAGAGGTGATCATTCTGTGAACGCTCCTTTCAGAGCGAACATGTGGTTCATGGGACCGGAGCCGTGGCCCAGATCCAGCATGGCCGCCAATGCGCCGGAGATGTATTCCTTGGCCCGCTCCACGGACTCGTCCAGATCATAGCCCTTGGCCAGATTGGAGGCAATGGCGCTGGAGAGGGTGCAGCCGGTGCCGTGGGTGTTGGGATTGTCGATCCGCTTGCCGTGGAACCACTTGCCGAAGCCGTTCCGCCACAGGAGATCATCGGCATCGTTGACCTTATGGCCGCCCTTGCACAGCACGGCGCAGCCGTATTTCTCGCTGATGTACTTGGCGGCAGCCTCCATGCCGGTAGCATCGGTGATGGTCATGCCAGAGAGGATCTCCGCCTCGGGGATGTTGGGGGTCAGGACTGCCGCCAGCGGCAGCAGCTCCCGGCACAGGGCCTCCACCGCATCATCCCGCAGCAGCTTTGCCCCGGAGGTGGCCACCATCACGGGGTCCACCACGATGTTCTTCGCCTTGTACTGCTTCAGCTTTTCCGCGATGACCACGATGAGGTCGGCGGAGGAAACCATGCCGATCTTCACCGCGTCGGGGAAAATATCGGTAAAAATAGCGTCCAGCTGCTCACCCAGGAAATGAGGAGTGGACTCCAGAATATCTGTGACGCCGGTGGTGTTCTGGGCGGTCAGGGCCGTGACGGCGCTCATGGCGTAAACGCCGTTGGCCGTCATGGTCTTCATATCCGCCTGGATACCGGCGCCTCCGCTGGAATCGCTTCCAGCAATGGTCAATGCTGTTTTCATGTGAATACTTCCTTTCTCTTTTACAGCACGTTTTATAAAGCGATACAAGGTGGTGCCCCCAATGTACCGCCTGAACACAGGGCAAGGCCCTGAGCGTTCCGAATTTACTTGTTGAGCGGTTCCCAATGGCCGGGAAACTCCGTCAGGGACGTGAGATAGACCTCCGCCGCCTCTTTCAGCCCCGCCTGATCTGTTTCCCCGTGGGCGTCCAATACGCCTACGGTACGGTAGCCCGCCGCCTTGGCGGTTTTCAGAGCGTATAGGGAATCCTCGAATACCAGCGTTTCCGCCGGGGCCGTCCCCAAACTTTCCGCCGCCAGATGGTAGATCACCGGCTCATGCTTGCTGACGCCCACCTCGCCGGTGGTGAAAACTGCTTTCAGGTAGGGCAGCAGGCCCAGCCGATCCAACGCGGCGGTCACGTGCGCCCGCGGGCTGGAGGTAGCCGCCGCCATGGAAATGCCCCGTTCCGCCAGAAATGCCAGCAGCGCCGCCGCGCCGGGCTTGGCAGGGACCTCCTGAACATAGTAGTCCTTCAACATTTGGGCAATGCCGCCGCAGATTTCCGCCTCGCTCTGTTGAAGCGGGTAATGCGCTTTCAGATAGACAGCCCCCTGCTCCATGCTCATGGGAAAGAGGACCTCATTCAGTCCCGGCTCCGGAGGAATGTGCAGCCGCCGGAGATACCGGGCGCCCAGATCTTCCCAGATACCCATAGAGTCCAGCAGGACGCCATCTAAGTCGAAAATGGTCCCCCGGATCATGCCCGCAGCATTTCTTTCACGGTGGCTTTCAAATCAGCGGCGGCGGCTTTGACGTCCTTGGCAGCGTAGATAGCACTGATGACCGCCACGCCGCAGATGCCGCTGCCCGCCAGCTTGCCTACGTTCTCGCCGGAAATGCCGCCGATGGCCACCACAGGAATGGACACGGCCTTGCAGATAGCCTTCAGGGTCTCGTAGGACATCTCCCCCACATCGCTCTTGGAGCTGGTGGGGAACACGGCTCCCACGCCCAGATAATCCGCCCCCTGCTTCTCTGCCAGCAGGGCTTCCTCCACCGTGTGGGCGGAGACGCCGATGAGCTTGTCCGGTCCCAGCTTGGCCCGGGCATCCAGCGCCGCCATGTCATCCTGCCCCACATGAACGCCGTCGGCGTCCATGGCCTTGGCGATGTCCACGTTGTCATTGACGATAAAGGGAACATGCCGCTCCCGGCACAGGGCTTGCAGTTCCTTGGCTTCTTCCAGAAATTTGCCCTCATCCAGAGACTTTTCCCGGAGCTGGATCATGGTGACGCCGCCATCCAGACTCTCCTTGACCACGTCCACCAGCGTCCGTCCGTTCAGCCAGTGCCGGTCGGTGACGGCATACAGCAGCAGATCTTTGGGATCACATTTCATATTGAACACCTCTGCATCTTTTGAAATTCCGGCGGGCACCGCTCTTGTCTGTCCGGCACAAAGGGCCAGATAGAAAACAAAACGCGGATATGCCTGAAAGACATATCCGCATTACGAGCTCCATGAGCGTGTCAGCGACGGTATCTCCCTACGTTGGCATTATCCAAATCAGGTTTACGGGTCTGGGCAATACATCCCACTCTCAGCCTGCTTGCGCAAGCTCCCCTGTTGACAAAGGGTATCATAGCACCATTTACCCCGGTTTGCAAGGGATTTTTTCCGGTTATAAGAGAAAACCGGTCGTTTTTCCACGCTCTGCGCGGACTGCACAGAAACTGCGCCGAAAAAACGCCCCTCTCAGCGAAAGTTCCTCGTCACGCGGACAATCGTCTTTTCGATGGCCGCCGTTAAAAGACCCCTTTGTGATCCTGCACGAAGTTCGTTCGGAGGGGTAGACAAGTTTCCGCCACGGGTGTATATATGTATACAAGTATACAGCAAGCGTATCGCTGGAAAGGAGCCCGCCATGCTTGAATTATCCGCCAAAACCAACCTGCTGGAGGAAAATGACTACCGTTATTCCCTTCAGGATGTGAAGGACCCGGTGCTGTACCGGGACGTATATAACTATGACGAGGTCCCCAAGGTGGCCTTCAACCACCGGCGGGTGCCCATGTCCATGCCTGCCGATATCTGGATCACGGACACTTCCTTCCGGGATGGCCAGCAGTCCATGAACCCCTACACGCCGGAGCAGATCGAGCACCTGTTCAAGCTGCTGAGCAAGCTGGGCGGGCCTTACGGCCTGATCCGCCAGACGGAGTTTTTCATTTACAGCAAGCGGGACCGGGAGGCCATCGAACGCTGTCAGGCTTTGGGGCTGCGCTTCCCGGAGATCACTACCTGGATCCGGGCCACCCGGGAGGACTTCCGGATGGTGAAGGATCTTGGCATCAAGGAGACCGGTATTCTGGTGTCCTGCAGCGACTATCATATCTTTAAGAAAATGCAGATGACCCGCCGGCAGGCGTTGGACTACTATCTGGCCACGGTGAAGGACGCCTTTGACGCCGGGGTCATGCCCCGATGCCATCTGGAGGACATCACCCGTGCGGACTTTTACGGCTTCGTGGTGCCCTTCGTCAATGAACTGATGGAGCTTTCCCACCAGGCCAAGATCCCCGTCCGTATCCGGGCCTGCGACACCATGGGCTACGGTGTCCCCTACACGGAGGTGGCCCTGCCCCGCAGCGTTCCCGGCATCATCTACGGCTTGCAGCACTATTCCGGCGTGGAGAGCGAATATCTGGAATGGCACGGCCACAATGACTTCTACAAGGCCGTTGCCAACGCCGCCACCGCCTGGCTGTACGGCGCCAGCGGCGTGAACTGCTCCATGCTGGGCATCGGCGAGCGCACCGGCAATGTGCCTTTGGAGGCCATGGTGTTTGAATACGCTTCTCTCCGTGGCTCTCTGGACGGCATGGACCCCACCGCCATCACCGAGATCGCCGACTACTTCGAGCATGAGATCGGCTATCACATCCTCCCTATGACGCCCTTTGTGGGCCGGAACTTCAACGTCACCCGTGCAGGCATCCACGCTGACGGGCTTTTGAAGGACGAGGAGATCTACAACATTTTCAATACGGAAAAGCTGCTGGACCGGCCTGCCGCCGTAGCCATCAGCAAAACCTCCGGGCTGGCAGGCATCGCCTACTGGATCAACCAGAACTACCGACTCCGCAGCGACCACCAGCTCAGTAAGCATGACGCACTGGTGGAAAAGCTGAAGGTCTGGGTGGACGAACAGTACGCCGGAGGCCGCACCACCGCCCTTTCCAACGAGGAACTGGAAGAAAAAATCGCAGAACTGTCCGGCGGCGTGCTGAAGCCCCGCCATTGAGGAGGAACCCACCATGATGAGAGATCACAAGCCCATTTCCATCGCCGATCAGATTTTCGAAAAGCTGGAACGGGATATTCTGTCCGGTAAATACCCTCAGGGCGAGATTCTGAGCGAGCTGCGGCTGTCCGGCGAGCTGGGCGTCAGCCGCACCCCCATCCGGGAGGCCATCCGGCGGTTGGAACAGGAGCGCATTTTGGAGGACTCCGGACACGGTCTGGTGGTCATCGGCATCTCCCGGCAGGATATGCTGGATATCTACGAGATCCGCCTTCAGCTGGAGGGTCTGGCCGCAAAGCGGGCCGCCGCCAGCATCACTGACGATGTACTGAGTGAAATGAAGGAGGTCCTGGACCTGCAGCGCTTCTACATTGAAAGCGAAAAGGAGCCGGGCGAAAATTCCGATCAGATCAAAAACCTGGACTCCCGGTTCCATGAATTGCTTTACAACAGCTGCGGCAGCCGTCCCTATGCGGATACGCTGATCTCCCTCCATAAGAAGATCATCAAGTACCGCAAGGCCTCCGTCACCCACCACAGCCGAGCGGTCCACGCCTTAGAGGAGCACACCGCCATCTACGAGGCCCTTGCCGCCCACGATGGGGACCGGGCTGCGGAGGCGTCCCTGCGCCATGTGGAAAACGCCCGGGCCAATCTGGCAGACATCATCCAAAAGGAGGGCTGAACCATGGGAAAGACATTGACAGAAAAGCTGATCGCCGCTCATCTGGTCAGCGGCAGCATGGAGCCGGGGGCTGAGGTGGCCCTGCGCATTGACCAGACCCTGACGCAGGATGCCACCGGCACCATGGCCTATCTGGAATTTGAGTCCATGGGCATTGACCGGGTCAAAACAAAGCGATCCGTGGCCTATATCGACCACAACACCCTCCAATCCGGCTTTGAGAACGCCGACGATCACCGGTACATCCAATCCGTTGCCGCCAAGCACGGCATCTGGTTCTCCCGCCCCGGCAACGGCATCTGCCATCAGGTGCATCTGGGGCGCTTCGGCGTACCGGGGCAGACCCTCATCGGCTCCGACAGTCACACCCCCACCGGCGGCGGCATCGGGATGCTGGCCTTCGGCGCGGGGGGCATGGACGTAGCCGTGGCTATGGGCGGCGGAGCCTACTACATTACCATGCCCAAGGTCATCAAGGTCGAACTGACCGGTGCGCTGCGCCCCTTCGTCACCGCCAAGGACATCAGCTTGGAGGTCTTGCGGCTCCTCTCCGTCAAGGGCGGCGTGGGGCATGTGATGGAATGGGGTGGTCCCGGCATCGCCGGGTTATCCGTTCCGGAGCGGGCCACCATCACCAATATGGGTACGGAACTGGGGGCTACCACCTCCATCTTCCCCTCCGATGAAGTGACCCGCGCCTTTTTGAAGGCACAGGGGCGGGAAGCCGACTTCACACCCCTTTCCGCTGATCCCGATGCGGCCTATGACCGGATTATCCACATTGATCTGGACACGCTGGAGCCGCTGATCGCCTGCCCCCACATGCCGGATAAGGTGGTGCCCGTCCGCAGTCTGAAGGGCGTCAAGGTGGATCAGGTCTGCGTCGGCTCCTGCACCAATTCCTCTCTGTACGATCTGCTGAAAACCGCCGCTATGCTGAAGGGCAGGACCGTGGCCCCCTCCGTCAGTATGTCCGTGTCCCCCGGCTCCCGGCAGGTCCTGACCATGCTGGCCAACTGCGGCGCGCTGTCGGATATTCTGGCCTCCGGTGCGCGGCTGCTGGAATGTGCCTGCGGCCCCTGTATCGGTATGGGCTTCTCCCCCAACTCCGGCGGTGTGAGCCTGCGGACCTTCAACCGCAACTTCGAGGGCCGCAGCGGTACGGCGGATGCCAAGGTGTATCTGGTGTCCCCGGAGACCGCCGTGGCCGCCGCCCTCACCGGGGAGATCACCGATCCCCGCGATTTGGGGCTAAATGCACTTCATGTGGATCTGCCAGACCGCTTTCTCATCGATGACAGTGCTGTGCTGGCCCCTGCCGCCCCGGAGGACGCGGCCCGGCTGGAGGTGCTTCGCGGCCCCAACATCAAGGAATTTCCTCAGGGCAAGCCTGTGGGGGACGCCATCACCGCCAAGCTGACCCTAAAGGTCGGGGACAACATCACCACCGACCACATCATGCCTGCCGGCTCCAAGATCCTCCCCTACCGCTCCAACATCCCCAAGCTGTCGGAGTTCTGCTTCGCCGTGTGCGACAAGGAGTTCGCCAAAAACGCCAAGGCAGCCGGGGAAACCATTTTAGTGGGCGGCAGCAACTACGGACAGGGCTCCTCAAGAGAACACGCGGCGCTGGTGCCCCTGTACTTAGGTGTCCGGGCAGTCATCGCCAAGAGCTTCGCCCGTATCCACGCCGCCAACCTCATCAACGCCGGTATCCTGCCCCTGACCTTTGCCGACCCCGATGACTATGACGCCTTGACTCAAGGTGAGACCCTGACCCTCACCGGCATCGACGCCGGCCTGGACAGCGGCACCATGACGCTTCACGCCGGAAACCGTGAAATCCCCGTCTGCGTCAGCTTCACCAAGCGGCAGGCGGCAATGCTCCGGGCAGGCGGTCTGCTGAATTACACGAAAGAAGGCAATGACTGATGGATCAGAACACATCTATCGAACAGGCGGCGGCGCATTTCCGTGCCTTACTGACCGAGCAGTTAAACCGGCAGGAGCGTATGGCCCAAGGCTCCCCCGCCAAGGACTTTTCCCGTATGGAGCGCATCGTCATCGGCCTGATCCCCGGTGACGGCATCGGTCCCATCCTCATGGCCCAGGCCCGGCGGGTGTTGGAAAAGCTGCTGGCAGCAGAGCTTGCCGTCGGCCGGGTGGAGCTGCGGGACATCGAGGGGCTGACCATCGAAAACCGCACGGCTCAGGGCAAAGCCATTCCTGACGAGGTGCTGGCCGCCATCAAGGACTGCGACGTGCTGCTGAAAGGCCCCACGGAGACTCCCAAGGGCGGTACGCTGGAAAGCGCCAATGTGGCCATGCGCCGGGAGCTGGACCTGTTTGCCAACGTGCGGCCTGTATCCGTCCCGAAGCTGGGCATCGACTGGACCTTCTTCCGGGAGAATACGGAGGGCGAATACGCTCTGGGCAGCCAGGGCATTGAGGTGCCCGGTATGCTGAGCATGGATTTCAAGGTCACCACAGACGCCGGTACCCGCCGGATCGCCAAGGCCGCCTTTGACTTTGCCCGGGCCAACGGCAAAACCAATGTGGCCATCGTTACCAAGGCCAACATTATGAAAAAGACCGACGGGATGTTCACCCGCATCTGCCATGAGGTTGCGGCGGACTATCCGGAGATCACCGCCGAGGACTGGTACATCGACATTATGACCGCCAATCTGGTGAACCCGGAGATCCGCAGCAGGTTTCAGGTATTCGTCCTGCCCAATCTGTACGGCGACATCATCACCGACGAGGCCGCCCAGATTCAGGGCGGCGTAGGCACGGCGGGCAGCGCCAACACCGGCAGTCAATATGCCATGTTCGAGGCCGTCCACGGCACCGCCCCCCGGCTCATCGCCGACGGCGAGGGGGACTACGCCAATCCCGCCAGCATTTTGAAGGCGGCAGAGCTGCTGCTGCGGCACATCGCCATGGCGGACAAGGCAGATCAGCTCGCCGCCGCTATGAGCCTCTGCGCGGAAACGGAGCGGCGAGTGGTCATGACCGGCCACCGGGACGGGGCCTCCTGCGCCCAGTTCGTGGATTATCTGCTGGAAAAGCTATAAAAGCAGCATCCAAACGGTTCACTGTCCATATCGTCAAAAAGCGGTCCGCAGATATCTGCGGACCGCTTTTTAGTATGTTAGAACAAATCAGTCAACATGACAGAAAAACAGCAAAATAGGACACATTCACATTGCTGACTTCCACATATGGCATTTTCAGAAGGAAAACAGAGATAGACTTCCACAGAAACTTCCATCCCAACGGCGGAGGACGCAGAAAGAGAGGGAATCGGTTTCCCGATTCCCTCTCAAAAGATTTTGGTTTTTGCGGAACTTACTTGTTGAAGTAACGCTTCAGCATGCCCTCCAGAGCCTTGCCGTGGCGAGCCTCGTCGCGGGCCATCTCATGGACGGTGTCGTGAATAGCGTCCAGACCGTTCTTCTTGGCACAGGCGGCCAGCTCAAACTTGCCGGCAGTAGCACCGTACTCGCAGTCCACACGCCAGGCCAGATTCTTCTCAGTGGAGGCGGTCATGTTGCTCTCCAGGTCGCTGCCCAGCAGCTCGGCGAACTTAGCAGCGTGCTCGGCTTCCTCATAAGCGGCCTTCTCCCAGTAGAGGCCGATCTCGGGATAGCCCTCACGGTGAGCGATCCGGGCCATGCACAGATACATACCCACCTCGCTGCACTCGCCGTTGAAGTTGGCCATGAGCTGATCGAAGATGTACTTCTTATCCTCCTCGGAGATGTCGGCGTTGTTCTTCACGGTCTCTGCATAGATGCCGAACTTGTGCTCAGCAGCCAGCTTCAGCTCGCCCTTGACCTCTTCAAACGCATTCTTGGCGTGGCAGACGGGGCACTCGACGGGAGCCTCGGGACCCTCATAAATGTAACCGCAAACCTTGCAGACCCACTTCTTCATAGTTATATCCTCCTTAAATAATTACCTTATCTTCGCTCTTTCCCTGAGCGTTTTTTGCTTTGTGAGTGTAGTATATCAGGAATCGTTTCTATTTGCAAGTTGCAAATGCAACTTTTTAAAAGAACCTAAAATTGTTCACGCTTTGTTAGAGTTATTGAACTGCCCTGGGACTATCCCACACAGATACAGCGGCCGGGGAAGCGATCGCTTCCCCGGCCACACTGGTTGATCTTATTCCTCGTTCCGGGCCTTGGCCTCGGCGATCGCCTTCTCCTGCGCCGCGGGAGGGCAATCCTCATAGCGAACAAAGTGCAGGGTAAAGGTGCCGCGGGACTGAGTCATGGAGCGGAGGTCGATGGCATAGGTGCTCATCTCGCCCATGGGGACCTCAGCGGTGATAACCTGCTCGCCATTGCCAGCAGGGTCCATACCCATGACGCGGCCGCGGCGCTTGTTCAGGTCACCCATGACATCGCCCATGTAGCTGTCAGGCACGGTGACCTTCAGCTCGCCCACAGGCTCCATCAGGCAGGGGTTGGCCTCAGGCAGAGCGGCCTTGTAGGCCAGCTGAGCGGCGGTCTTGAATGCGATTTCGGAGGAGTCAACGGGGTGATAGGAGCCATCATACAGAACGGCCTTCAGATTCACCACCGGATAACCGGCCAGAGGACCGTGGACGCAGGCCTCCCGCAGGCCCTTTTCCACAGCAGGGAAATAGTTCTTGGGCACGGAGCCGCCGAACACTTCCTCAGCGAAGATCATGTCATCCTGCTCGGTCTGGGGCTCGAAGCGGATCCACACGTCACCGAACTGGCCGCTGCCGCCGGTCTGCTTCTTATGACGGCCCTGCTTCTGCACGGTCTTGCGGATCTTCTCACGGTAAGCCACGCGGACAGGGCTCAGCTCCACTTCCACGTTGAAGCGGGTCTTGAGCTTACTGACCAGCACATCCACCTGCATATCGCCGGCGCCGGAGAGGACCATCTGATGGGTCTCGGCGTTGTTGACCACGGAGAAGGAGGGGTCCTCCTCATTGAGACGGTTCAGGCCCTGAGCCACCTTATCGTCTTGGCCGCGGGTCTTGGGGGCGATGGCCACAGAGTAGCAGGGTTCAGCGAAGGGGATGCCCTTCAATGCCACGACCTTACGGCTGTCGCACAGGGTATCGCCGGTCTTGACCTTATCCATCTTGGCGATGGCGCCGATATCGCCGCACACCAGCTCCTTGACCTCGGTGGCCTTCTTGCCCCGCATGGTATACAGGCGGCCCAGCTTCTCGTTGTCGCCGGTGCGGGCATTGACCATGGTCATATCCGGCGTGATGCTGCCGGAGAGGACCTTCACGAAGGAGTACTTGCCGTACTGGTCGGAAATGGTCTTGAACACGAAAGCAGTGGGCACACCACCGGCGGACACCACGAATTCCTCGGTGGTGCCGTCAGCCAGAGTGGCCTTATGATAGTTGCCCTGCTCGGGAGAGGGCAGCAGCTCCATGATGTTGTCCAGCAGCATCAGAGTGCCCATATCAGCCACGGCGCTGCCGCACAGCACGGGGAACACGCTCAGCTCACGGACGCCCTGACGGAGGCCCTGAGCCATTTCAGCGTAGGTGAAGTCCTCGCCGTTGAAGAAGCGCTCCATGAATTCCTCGCTGGTCTCCGCCACGGATTCCTTCAGCGCATCGTTGAACTCGTTGATGACGGCCACCTTTTCCTCAGGCAGCTCGATCTCCACACGCCTGCCGCCCTGCATCTCATAGGCGCGCTTATTCAGGATGTCCATGAGGCCGGTGACTTTCTTGTTTTCGTCCAGCGTAGGCACCACAACGGGAGCGATCTTGTTGCCGAAGCGCTCACGGAGCGCATCAAAGGTGGCGTTATAGTCGCTGTGATCCTCGTCGATCTTGGAGATATAGATAAAGCGGGGCATATTCCGCTCTTCGCAATACTTCCACGCCTTCTCAACGCCCACGGACACACCGTCCTTAGCGGAGGCCACGATGATGGCGGCGTCGGCGGCCCGGAGAGCCTCCATCACTTCGCCGGAAAAGTCGAATGCGCCCGGAGTATCCAGCACGTTGATGCGGCAGCCCTTATAGTCGATAGGCGCCACAGCGGTGGACAGAGAGATCTGACGCTTGACCTCTTCGGGATCATAATCACAAACGGTATTGCCGTCCGCGACTCTGCCCATACGGTCGATGGCGCCGGTCATAAACAGCAGGCTCTCTGCCAGAGAAGTCTTACCGCTGCCGCTGTGACCCAGCAGGCAGACGTTACGGATGTTCTGTACTGAATAGCTCATGTTTGTTCCACTCCTTATGTTGATGCTGTTGACACGGCCCGAATGGGCCGATAAAAGATCTGTCAACCATTGAGACTCACTCAATGTGTTAATTATACCGCTTTTTCATGGGCAATACAACAAGAATTTTGTGAGATCTTACATTTTGGAGGGGTAGGCAAAAAGGGTCGCCTATTTTTGTGGGGTCCCGCAAAAATCATTTTTCTTGAAAAAAAGTCTTTTGGTCCCGGACAGCGCAAAAAAGTACCGGGAGGCAGGGAAAAAGCCTGCCTCCCGGTACTTTATTCTGTCAAGTGTCAATATCGGCCGGTCCAGTCGCTCATCAGCAGCACCGGCAGGGTCCACAGCAGCAAAAACACCGTCAGGGACAAGGGGGTGAGCAAATCGAACTTCCCCAGAGACACCAGATACGCCGTCAGCAAAACGCCGGCGGCGCTACCCGCCAGGGACAGCCAGGTTGCCCGGCGCACCGCCGTCCGCAGACGGCGGCTGCCCACCACTGCTTCGGCATAGGGCAGCAGGCCCTCCCGCAACAGCAGCGCCCGGGGCAGGCCCCGGTCCTCCTCCGCCTCGCTGAGGGCCACCCGGTCCGTCAGCTGCGGATACTCCACCTTGATCTTCTTATAGAACTTCCGCTTCAGCAGCGCCGGGGTGATGTTTGGGTCCCGCACTGCCAAAATCGGCGTGATCCGGCTGCGGCGCAGGGTCCGCAGCGCGTAATCCACATTTTCCGACGCCTCGTACTTCACGGCGAACACCGCCGCCAGCTGATGATCGATGGCCAGGAAAATGCCGGTTTTCAGATTGATGTTGCTGGGCAGACGCACATCCTGCTTCCGCAGGAAGGAGGCCGTCCCCAACAGGACGGATTCCCCGTGGATCGTGCAGCCAAAGCCGCCCTGCTCATAGAAGCTCAGGTCCTGAGCCGTTTCCCGTGGGGCGTTCTCCCCCACCGCCAGTCCCTCAAAGACCCGCTCCAGGCCGCAGCCCGCCGCACGGGCGGCTGCCGCCGCATAAGCCGACACCTTTCCCAGTTCCTCACCGTAGACCTTCACACCGTTGAGCCGGATGGTCCCCGGCGGGAACAGGTCGGTATCCGTCAGGATCATGCCCCGGCGCTTTCCTACCCGGGCCGCGCCGTCCCATCCCGCCACGGCACAGCCGCTTTTCTGCTGTCGGCGGGTCAGCCGGGACCATGGCAGGCTCCAGCACAGCGGCAGGGAACAGGTGGCTCCCGCTGTCAGGATCACGGACCAGTTCCGCAGGAAGTCAATTCCGTGTCCACGTCCCAAAGAGGTCAAGCCCGCGAATACCAGCGCGGCCATAAAAATCACCGGCAGGAACACCGTCTGAAGACGGGAGGCATAATCATCCCGCATGGCGGTGGTGTAAAAGCCCCGCAGGTCTCCCCTCTGCTTGCAGGCACCCCTTGGAGTTTCCGTGACCAAGTAAGGGGGGTGATCGTCCAGCGATGCCAGACGGAAGCTATCATAGCTGCCCCGGCTTTCCCGGCTGATGCCCCACTGGGCAAAGCACAGCGCCAGTCCCGCCGCAGCGGTATAGGGAAGCGCTTCTCCCCGCCCCGGAACAAGCAGCCACAACGCGCAGTCCACCACCGCCGCCACCACCGCCAACGATACCAGCAGTGCGCTGACGCAGCGTTTTTCACTCAGCTTCCGGATCGCGTACACCGGCACGTGCCAGCACAGCACCAATTCGATCAGCAGACAGGCCAGCATGGCAACGCCTTGGATCTGCCGGTCTCCGGTCCAGAAGGGGACCGTGACGCCGGACTGCTCCGCCGCCATAGCGGCGATAGGCACCAGCGCTGTAAAAAAGGCAAACCCCAGAGACCGGTGACGGCTCTTATAGGCTTCCCGCTCCTCAGACGCGACCTCGCTAAGCTCCGGTTCTTCCCCGATGCTCTCTGCCTCGGTAAGAGGCTTTACCGATTCCTCCGGGGCTTCCATGGAATCGTAGAGCTGCTCCGTTTCCTCCTGCCGCTTCCGGGAGAACAGCCCCCATTTCGGCTTCAGCAGCGTTTCGTGGTGCTCCTCCATCACGGCCCCTACCGTTGTCCCTACCAGTTCTTCCAGACTCAGGAAGCGGGTAGCCTCCGGCTCCGGGCCGTCATCTGTCCGTGGTTCTTCCTCCGGGTCCGAATCGTCGGCAAGGGGGGCCTCCCCGTCCTGTTCCAGCGCCGCCGCAGCGATCCGTTCCTCCCAGAGGGCCATCGCCGATTTGGGCGTTGGAGATGGGGCCGTCTCTGTCGGTTTAGGGGCGGAAGGCTGTTCAGGAGCCGGTGCCTTGGGCGTATCCGGCTCTGCCGGAGCGGTCTCACGCTCCACCTCTTCCATGATTTTCTGCTGGCGGCTGGAGCCGTACTCCGCCAAAATTTCCTCTAAGGTGTAATCCTCGTCAGACGGCGGCGTATCCCAGGTGCCTGTGCCGTATTCTGTTTTCTCGACATCCTTTGACACCGTGTTCTCTCCAAACTTCTCAGTTCATCCGCTGACGCACGGCCTCATACAGCAGGATCGCTGCCGAGGCGCTGGCGTTCAGGGAATTCAGATCACCCTTCATGGGGATGCTCACCAGAAAATCGCAGTTTTCGGCAGCCAGACGGGTCATGCCGTCCCCTTCGCTGCCGATGACGATGGCAGCGGCGCCCTTCAGGTCCGCGTCATACAGGCCGGTGGTGCCGTTGGCCGCCGTGCCGAATACCCAGACCCCCTGCTTTTTCAGGTCCTTCAGCAAGGAGGGGATATTGGGCACCCGAGCCACCTTCATGTGAGACACCGCGCCTGCGGAGGTCTTGGCCACCACGCTGGTCAGGCCCGCACTGCGGCGCTTGGGAATGACCACGCCGTGAGCGCCGGCGCAATAAGCCGTCCGGATGATGGCGCCCAGATTGTGGGGGTCGGAGATCTCGTCGCACACCACGATCAGGGGCGGCTCGTTCTTGGCGGCGGCATCTGCCAGAATATCGTCTACACTGACGTACTCCCGCACCGCTGCCAGAGCGATGACGCCCTGATGGGCGTGGGTGCGGCTCATGCCGTCCAGCTTCCGCCTGTCGGCCTCCACCACCACGATGCCCGCCGCCCGGGCCTTGGAGGCGATGTGGCCCAGGGTCTTGTCCACCTCACCCTTCTGGATGAAAATTTTGTCGATGCTGGCCTCCGTCCGCAGGGCTTCGATCACCGCGTTGCGGCCTTCAATGAGGCCGTCGGCCTCGGCGGTCAGCTGGTCTTTTCTTTCGTCTGTCATATTGAAATCCTCTCATGATCGGAATTTGTCAAAATCTGCAGGGTATACTTTTTACAGTATATCACAGAACCGGTCCACAATAAAGATGAATTTGAAAAATCGTTCCGCCTTAGCGCGTCTGAATTTACAGAAAGTTTATGAAAAGGCAGTCTCTTTTCCTTGTGGTTTCAAGGAGGTTGTGCTATACTGCTTTTTAATTTCACACACTCTGAAAGGAGTTCTCAATGGACCAGAACGATAAAAACAATAAAAACCGACGGGGCAACCGCAATCTGCTGGGCGCTGTCAAGCTGGTGGCCTGGGCGTTGGTGCTGACGCTGGTGTTCTACTGCACCAGCAGCTACATGGGGTCCGCCGGAAAGCAGGCCTCCAACATCAACATCAAGTACAGCGATTTCATCGCCATGATGGAGAGCAAGCAGGTGGAGGACGTCACCGTGGACCTCTCCGAGGGCCTGCTGTATATCGTCCCCAAGGACGGCTATGTCTACGCCGCTGAGAACGGCACCGCCTACACCAAGTCCACGGATCAGGACGGCAAGGCCGTTTACGCTTTTACCGACGCCGACGGCAAGGAGCATACCGCGGCGCTGAAGCTCTTTACCGTAAAGATGGAGTCTAATGACACTCTGGTGGAGCGGATGCATGAGGCCGGAAAAACAGACTATGACACGAAGTACGAGCCTCAGATGAGCCCGCTCCTTCTGTTCGCCATCAACTTCATCCTGCCCTTTGTCTTTATCATGCTGATGTTCTCCCTCATCATGCGAATCATGTCCAAAAAGGGTATGGGCGGCATGGGTGGGATCGGCGGCGTAGGTAAGGCCAACGCCAAGGTCTATATGGAAAAGCAGACCGGCGTTACCTTTGCCGATGTGGCCGGTCAGGACGAGGCCAAGGAATCCCTGACGGAGATCATCGACTTCCTGCACAATCCCAAGAAATATACCGACATCGGTGCCAAGCTCCCCAAGGGCGCTTTGCTGGTAGGCCCTCCGGGCACCGGCAAAACGCTGCTGGCCAAGGCCGTGGCCGGCGAAGCCAATGTCCCCTTCTTCTCCATCTCCGGCTCCGACTTTGTGGAGATGTTCGTGGGCGTGGGCGCGTCCCGTGTCCGTGACCTCTTTAAGGAGGCCGCCAAGGTAGCCCCCTGTATCGTATTCATCGATGAGATCGACACCATCGGCAAATCCCGTGACTCCGGGCGCTTCGGCGGCAATGATGAGCGGGAGCAGACCCTGAACCAGCTTCTTGCCGAAATGGACGGCTTTGACCCCACCAAGGGCATCATTCTTCTGGCCGCCACCAACCGGCCCGAGGTGCTGGATCAGGCCCTTCTGCGGCCCGGCCGGTTCGACCGCCGCATCATCATTGACCGTCCCAATCTGGCGGGCCGTCTGGCCACCCTTCAGGTCCATACCCGGAACATCAAGCTGGCCGAGGACGTCAACCTGAAGAAAGTAGCGCTGGCCACCGCCGGCTGCGTGGGCGCCGACCTTGCCAACCTTGTGAATGAGGCCGCTCTCCGGGCCGTCCGAAAGGGCCGCAAGCTGGTGATTCAGGAGGACCTGCTGGCCGCTTTCGAGCTGGTCATCGCCGGCACAGAGAAAAAGGGCAGCGTCCTGACGGAATTTGAGAAAAAACTGGTGGCCTACCACGAGGTCGGTCACGCCATGGTGGCCTACAAGCAGAAAAATACGGAGCCTGTTCAGAAGATCACCATTGTCCCCCACACCCAAGGCGCGCTGGGTTACACCCTGCTGATGCCGGAGGAGGATAAGACGGAACTTCGCACCCGGGACGAGCTGATGGCGAAGATCGCTGTGTCCATGGGTGGCCGCGCCGCCGAGGAAGTGGTGATGAACACCATGACCAACGGCGCCTCTCAGGACATTCAGGAGGCCACCGGCGTGGCCCGGAACATGGTTGCCATGTTCGGCATGAGCGACCAGTTCGGCATGATGGCTCTGGCCTCCCGCCGCAGCCAGTATCTGGACGGCGGCTACGGTCTGGACTGCGCGCAGGACACCGCCGCCGCTATGGACAAGGCCGTGAAGGATATTCTGGACAAGTGCTATGCCGACGCCGTGAACATCATCCGGGAAAACCGGGAGGACATGGACAAGGTGGTGGCCTATCTGCTGGAGAAGGAGACCATCACCGGCGCGGAGATGGTGGCTATCATCGAGGGCCGGGACCCCTCCACCGTGGAAGACGCCTACGCCTCCACGCTGGCCCATGAGAACGGCTTCCGCCCCTCTCAGCCGGAGGTCATCGAGCCTGCCGCCCGGAAGGTCCACATGATCTCCGAGAAGATCGAGGCTCCTGCCGACGGAGAGACGAACAGTGCGGATAAACCATCCTCTGACGAAACACCGTCTGACGAGAAACCTGAATCTAAACAGGAAAACGACTCCAGATCCGAATAACCACCAAACAGGCGTACCGTCCGGTACGCCTGTTTTTGAAAACGAGAGAAAAGAGAGGAAACACCATGATCCGTATTGCCAAGGAATCCGACCTGCCTGCCGTAGCCGCCGTCTATGAGGCTATTTTAGACCATGAGGACGCCACCGGTCTGCATTACACAGGCTGGAAGCGGGGCGCTTACCCCACCGCCGAAACCGCCCGGAGCATTTTCAACGCCGGGACCCTGTATGTAGGCGTAGATGAGGATGGCGCGATCTGGGGCAGCATGAATCTCAACGGCGTCCAGCTGCCGGAATACAAAAACGGCGGCTGGTCCATCCCCGCCGAGGACGATCAGGTCGCCGTTATCCACACCCTGACCATCCATCCTGACCGGGCGGGGCAGGGCTTGGCCCGGCAAATGGTGGCCTTTGCCGAGGACACCGCCCGCAGTCAGGGCAAGACCGTCATGCGGTTCGACACTGGCGTGAGCAACGCCGTTTCCAACCACCTCTACCCCGCCATCGGTTACCGCTTCGCCGGGACGGTGGACACCTTCTTCATGGGCTACGTCCACTGCCCCCTGAATCTCTACGAAAAAAAGCTGTAAAACCCCTGTGTAAACCAACGGTTTACAAATTTCGCCGGGAAGTTGGTGGCGATTTTGCCCGCTTTCGGCGATACTGTTCCCACGAAAGGATGTGACGCGTATGACCACAGGCCAGCGGATCGCCCTGAAGCGAAAAGAGGCCGGATTGTCCCAAGAGACACTGGGCGCGGAGCTGGGCGTTTCCCGGCAGTCCATTTACAAGTGGGAATCAGATACTGCCTTACCGGAGATCGACAAGCTGGTGGCCCTCAGCCGCCGGTTCGGTGTGACCGTAGGCTGGCTGTTAGGAGTGGAGGAAGCGCCGGAGACGGCCTCTGCCCCGGACAGCGGCGAATTGACGGACGCCCAGTTGAAAATGGTGGAGGAGATCACGGAGCGGTATCTCGCCGCCCAAACCGCCCCGAAGCCCCGGAAAAAATGGCCCTATGTGCTGGCAGCGCTGGCGGTATTGTGTGCCGCCTACAATATCTATGATTCCATTCGGACAATCGGCCGGCAATTCGATGGCGTTTACAACCGGATCAACCAGATGGAGTGCAGTATGTCCAATCAGGTATACAGTATCTCCGGTCAGGTGGAGGAGATCCTCAAACAGCAGAACGCTTTGACAGCAGACTATGGAACGGAGCTGGTATCCGCCGATCTGTCCAAAAACGCCGTGACCTTCTCCGTCTACGCCGTCCCCAAAACATACGTGGAGGGTATGCGCGTTGAATTTTCAGTGGACAACGGCCACAACTCCAACAGCAAAACCGTCCTGTCCGAGCCGGATCAGAATGGGCAGCCGGTCAGCGAGAAATTCTCGGCGGAGCTGACCTGCGAACTGACGGATGACATCGCCATCACCGCGGTATTCGTCATGCCGGACGGCACCCGGCAGACCCAGCCCCTGCAAACGTATTCCGGTCTGTATTCCGGCTCCCTGCCGGACGTTGCCAGTCTTGTGGATGCGGATCTCCAAGGCCGGGCGCAGATTGAAAACGGCAAGCTGACCCTGCCGGACGCCATGGAGTATGCCCTGACGCTCAATACAAAGCTGGACAATATTCTGATCCCCCGGGCGGAGGCCGTTTCCATTCGGGTAGGCCTGTTCAAAAACCAGCATCTGATCGCCTGGGCGCGGCCCATCAGCGCCGATGAGCAGACCAGCTACCGAGGCTATGACAACGCCACCTTCTATCGGCTGGAGCCTCTCTCCTTCCCCTTTGCCGCCGGGGATATTCTGGAATCAGCGGCTGTTCTCACCGATGAGTACGGCCGGGAGGTCATCTGCCCTGATTGGTTTCCCCTGACGCTGGACAGCGACGGCCAGACCCTCATATTCCCCGGCAGCACCGGGTCGGATACCGTTGACGCTTACAGCATCGATACGGACATTTCCCACTGGACATTCTAATAAGCCAAAAGCCAGCCCGTAGGGGCTGGCTTTGAGGCTGTCGATAAAGTGATAAATTTTCCGCGACGGTAAGGAAGGGTGTGCGCGGGAAACCCAAGAAGGGTGTCCCGCGCCATTAAAATCCTAAGTTTTCAGAACTTTTATGAAGTTCTGAAAACTTGCTCAGCGGGGAGAAAAGACTTTTTCGATACGCTGAAAGCCAGCCTTTACGGGCTGGCTTTTGATTTCTCCCTTCCACGGTGAGAAAGATTTTCGCAGCTTTTTCATCAGTTTTCAGGGCACTCAGAGCCTCTCCCCATACGCAGAGAACAGCCGCCGCGGAGTTTCCGCAGCGGCTGTTCTGTGATTCAGTTCTCTGTGCTGCCCAGATTACGGTGCAGAAGCTGATGGGTCTTGCCCTTCAGCAGGCCCTCGTACAGAGCAAGGACCATGGGATTCTCGTTGGACTTTTTGATCTGCATATTGACGTCGGTATCATACAGTCCCTTGGCGCGGGCCTTCCGGGTCCGGGGACCGGCGCCGACCGGCTGGCCGCCGCCCATGATACAGCCACGGCGGCAGGCCATGACCTCCACGAAGTCATAGCTGACCTCGCCGCTCTGGATACGCTTGATGAGCTTGTCGGCATTGCCCAGACCGTTGACCACCGCGGCGCGGATCTCCTTGCCCATGTAGTCAAAGGTCAGTTCCTTCAAGCCGTCATCGCCCCGGACGCCGCTGGTGCGGATACGATCCATTTCCACCCGGCTGTGGCCGGTCTGAAGGCGGCGGAGCACCGCCTCCGTCACGCCGCCGGTAACGCCAAAGATAACGCCGCCGCCGGAACCGATGCCAAAGGGCATATCGGTGGACTCGCCGTCGATATTCTCAAAGCGGATACCGGACTTGCGGATCATGGAGGCCACCTCGGTGGTGGTCAGCACATAGTCCACGTCCTGTCGGCCATTGGTCATGGACTCAGGGCGGAGGATCTCCTCCTTCTTGGCGGTGCAGGGCATGATGGACACCGACACCAACTTCTTGCCCTGATTGATCTCAGGATTGCGGTAGTATTCCCGGATCACCGCGCCGAACATCTGCTGGGGAGAGCGGCAGGTGGAAATATTGTCCGCCAGCTCCGGATACCGGGTCTCGCAGAACTTGACCCAGGCAGGGCAGCAGGAGGTGAACAGGGGACCCTTGGCGCCGCTGGAGATCCGCTCCAGCAGCTCCTCCGCCTCCTCGATCACGGTGAGGTCCGCGCCGTAGGTAGTGTCATAGACCTCATGGAAGCCCAGTCGGTGCAGGGCATTGACCAGCTTGCCCATGACGTTTTCGCCCTTGGGGATGCCGAACTTGTCGCCCAGCGCCACACGGACCGCCGGAGCCACCTGCGCCACCACAATGGTGTTGGGATCCGCCAGCGCGTCCCAGACCTCATCGATGTTGGTCTTGATGCTGATCGCGCCGGTGGGACACACCACCCGGCACTGGCCGCAGTTGACGCAGTTGGTCTGAGCGATGGTCTTGTTGAAGGCCGGGGTCACCAGCGTGCTGGTGCCGCGGTAGGCAAAGTCGATGGCGTTCACGGACTGGACATTGTCGCACATACGGACGCAGTCGCCGCAGAGGATGCACTTATTGGGGTTGCGGACGATGGCGGGAGAGCTTTCGTCGATGGGGTACTTGGCCTCCCGGTTCTTGAAGCGGATCCGGTCCACGCCCATGCGGTGAGCCAGCTCCAGCAGATGACACTCGCCGCTTTTCACGCAGGTGGTACAGTCCCGGTCATGGGCTGCCAGCAGCAGCTCCAGGATCGTCCGGCGGTAGCGCATGAGCCGGGGGGTATTGGTGTAGATCACCATGCCGTCCCGGGGCGGCTCCGCACAGGAGGCAAAGGTCTTGCCCCGGTCATCCTCTACGGTGCACAGACGGCAGGCACCGTAAATGGACAGTTCGGAATGGTAACAAAGGGTCGGTATATCGATCTCCGCATTGCGGATCACGGTCAGAACATTGGGTTCGTTGGTAAATTCCACCCGCTGACCGTCAATGGTCATAAATCCCATAGCAGCATCCTCCTTACTTCTCTACGGTGATCGCGCCGAAGGCACACTGCTCCACGCAGCTTCCGCAGCGGATGCAGGCGTCCTGATCAATGGTGTACGGCGACTTCAGCGTGCCGTGAATGGCCGACGCCGGGCAGTTCCGGGCGCACTTGGAGCAGCCCTTGCACTTGGCGGGGTCGATGCTGTACACCCGAAGCTTGGAGCAGACGCCGGCGGGACAGCGGCGGTCCCGAATGTGGGCCACATACTCGTCCCGGAAGGCGTTGAGGGTGCTGATGACCGGCTTGGGCGCGCTCTTGCCCAGGCCGCACAGGGCGGTATTCTCGATCATATCCGCCAGATCCCGGAGGGTATCCAGATCCTCCATGGTGCCCTGACCGGCCACAATGCGCTCCAGGATCTCCAGCATCCGCTGAGTGCCCTCCCGGCAGGGAACGCACTTGCCGCAGCTTTCACGCTGAGTGAAGCTCATGAAGAACCGGGCCACCTCCACCATGCAGGTGTCCTCATCCATGACCACCATGCCGCCGGAGCCGATCATGGCGCCGATCTTGGTGAGGGAGTCAAAGTCCATGTGGCGGTCCAGATCCTTTTCGGACAGGCAGCCGCCGGAGGGGCCGCCGATCTGGACGGCCTTGAACTTCTTTCCGTTGGGGATGCCGCCGCCTACGTCAAACACGATGTCCCGCAGAGGCGTGCCCATGGGGACCTCGATCAGACCGGTGTTGCACACGTTGCCGGTAAGGGCGAACGCCTTGGTGCCGGGGCTTTCCGGCGTACCGATCCCCCGGTACCACTCCGCGCCGCGCTGAATGATCATGGGCACGTTGGCGTAGGTCTCCACGTTGTTGAGGACCGTGGGCTTCTCCCACAGGCCGTGCTCCACAGTGCGGGGCGGCTTGACGCGGGGCATACCTCGCTTGCCCTCGATGGAGGCGGTCAATGCGCTGCCCTCGCCGCAGACAAAGGCGCCGGCGCCCCGGTTGATATGCAGACGGAAGCAGAAGTCCGTACCCAGAATGTTGTCACCCAGGAATCCGGCTTCCTCCGCCTGCGCAATGGCCAGCTTCAGGCGTTCAATGGCCAGAGGATACTCTGCACGGACATAGATATAGCCCTCCTGCGCGCCTACGGCATAGGCCGCGATCAGCATGCCCTCGATCATCCGATGGGGATCGCCCTCCATGATGCTGCGGTCCATAAACGCGCCGGGGTCGCCCTCATCGCCGTTGCAGACCACATAGCGGACGGTTTCCTTCTGGGCAGCCACCTGGCTCCATTTTTTGCCGGCGGGGAAGCCCGCGCCGCCGCGGCCCCGGAGCTTGGAGTCGGTAATAGCCTGAATGACAGCCTTGGGCGTCATTTCAAAGAGGGCTTTTTCAAGGCCCTCGTAAGCGCCGGCGGCAATGGCCGCCTCAATGCGCTCCGCGTCGATATGGCCGCAGTTCTTCAGCACCAGGCGGGTCTGCTTGGCGTAGAAGGGGATCTCCTCCTCAGAGGGATAGACCTTGTTATCCTGACGGAACATCAGCCGCTCCACCGGCTGACCCCGGAGGACCGTTTTTTCAAAGATCTCGCCGCAGTCGCTCTCCTGCACCTTTAAGTAGAGATAGCCGTAAGGCTCGATCCGCATCAGGGGGCCCATTTCGCAGAAGCCGTGGCAGCCGCTTTTGTGGACGCCGATATGGGCGATCTCCGGGCCGATCTCCACCTGAACGTTTTCATGCTCCGCAGCCAACTCCTTCATGTGCTCATAGAGCTTGGCGGAGCCGCCGGCCAGACAGCCCGTGCCGCCGCAGATCAGCACCCGGCACTTTTCCTGCTTGGTCTCAGCCTGGCATTCCGCCCGGACCTGCTTGAGCTGGAACCGGTTTTCAATTCTGATCATCGTTCCGCCCCTCCTCTTCCTTGGCCCGAAGCTCCTTGAGCAGCTCCGCCGCCTTTTCCGGCGTCATTTTGGGATGGACCTGCTCGTTGACCATCATGGCCGGGGCCAGACCGCAGGCGCCCAGGCAGGACACCACTTCCACCGTGAACATCAGGTCATCGGTGGTCTGCTTGGTCTCACTGAGTCCCAGTTCCTGACGCAGGTACTGCAGCACCGGCGTGGATTTGCGGACATGGCAGGCCGTTCCGTCGCAGATCTTGAGCACATACTTTCCCTTCTGTTCAAAGGAGAAGTTCTCATAAAAGCTGGCCACGCTGTAAGCCTTGGTCTCTGTAATGCCGATCTTTTTGGCCACATAGTCCAAAAGATCCGGCGGGAGATACCGGTAGGTCGCCTGGATGTCCTGAATAATGGGGATCAGGGATTTTTCCTCCAGAGGGTACCGGCTGATAATTTCGTTGGCAGTTTCGTAATAACTCTGATCCAACATCGTCGGTTTCACACCTTTCCTTCGCTTCTTCCTATCTTCGTCATTTTGCACTTGCAAAACAATCATTATTATATATTTTTTAGTCACTAAACTCAAGTTAAGAATTTCGCAAGGAATCAATTCGGCATAATTGACAAATTTCAGACAATTTGGTGGTGAGAACCGCCTTCCTCTCCCGTCCTTTTGCCGAGGCTTTACAAATCAGACTTTTATCTGTTATACTATCTGTTATACGAAAGGTTATCAGCCGGTCGGATCGGCCGCGTGAAAGGAACGTGAATGTCATGCAGAAACTGGAAAAGCAATTTCATATTCACTGCGTCCCCGGCGACGTAGGCCGGTATTGCATCCTCCCCGGAGATCCGGGCCGGGTGCCCGCCATCGCCGCCCTGTTTGATGACGCCCATCAGGTGGCCTACAACCGGGAGTTCAACGTCTGGACCGGCACGCTGCTGGGTGAAAAAGTCACCGCCTGCTCCACCGGCATCGGCGGCCCCTCCGCCGCTATCGCCATGGAGGAACTGCACAAGTGCGGCGCGGACACCTTCATCCGCACCGGCACCTGCGGCGGCATCGACCTGAACGTGCAGTCCGGCGACATTGTGGTGGCCACCGGCGCCATCCGCTTCGAGCACACCAGTCTGGAATACGCCCCCATCGAATTCCCCGCCGTGGCGGACTGGGAGATCACCAACGCATTGGTAGACGCTACCAAGGCGATGGGTTATCCCCTCCACATCGGCGTGGTCCAGTGCAAGGACAGCTTTTACGGCCAGCACAGCCCCGACGCCTCCCCCGTCAGCTATGAGCTGAAGGCCAAGTGGGAGAGCTGGAAGCGGCTGGGCGTCAAGGCCAGCGAGATGGAATCCGCCGCTCTGTTCGTGGAGGCCGCCGCGCTGGGCTGCCGCTGCGGAAGCTGCTTCCATGTGATCTGGAATCAGGAGCGGGAGGCCGCAGGTCTGGACCAGAAAATGAGCGAGGACACCTCTGCCTCCGTAAAGGTGGCCGTGGAGGGTCTGAAGCGGCTCATTGAGGCCGACCGGAAGGCCGGACGGTAACGGAGATACGATTGCATGAATATTAAGCAAATTCTGAACACCGCCGTAGGGGGATACAGTCTCAGCAAGATCCTCTCCGCTCTGGTGACACTGCTGGTCTGCCTCATCGCCGTGCGGCTCATCATGAAGGTCGTCACCCGTCTGCTGAGCCGGATGCAGAAGGTCAACGAGCGGCTGCAAAAGGTCATTCGCACCAGCGTAAAGGTGCTCCTCTATGTGCTGACGGTCATCATCACTGCGGAAGCACTGGGCATCAACACCTCCTCCCTGACGGCGCTGCTGTCCGTCCTGACCCTTGGCATCACCCTTGCGGCGGAGGACATTTTAGGCAACGTGGCTGGGGGACTGGTGATCCTCTCCTCCCACCCCTTCGCTCTGGGGGACTTCATCGAAGCCGGCGGCACCTCCGGTACTGTCCGCGAAATCGGTCTGAACCACACGAAGCTGGAGACCGCCAACGGTCAGATGATCCTGATGCCCAACAAGGACCTCTCCTCCTCCAAGATCATCAATTATACCGTTCTGGGCCGACGCCGGATCGTCCGGACCGTCACTGCCTCCTATGACGCGCCCACGGAAACCGTCATGACCGCTTGTATGGAGGCCGTGGAAGCCACCGCCAACATCCTGCCGGACCCGGCCCCGGCGGTGCATCTTACCGACTACGGCGCAAGCTCCATCGAATACACCATTTACTGCTGGTGCACCGTGGAGAACTACTGGCCCGCCTACCACTCCATCAATGAGAAGCTGCGGGACACCTTCGCCAAGCACAATGTTGAAATGACCTACGATCACCTCAACGTCCACATACTTGACAAATAAAATCGCAACTATCAAAAAAAGCGTTGGGAACATAAGGCAACCCCGCATAAGGGCAACATTTAAAAGAGTCGTTTAGAGCAAGGCAAAAGCGCAAGCGACGCACCAGATTTGGTGCGCCGCTTGTGCTTTTATTTAGAAGAAGCAACCGATATGTGTATTTCTGAAAATTATGTCAAATATCAGCGCTCGTACCGGGTCCAGTCGGGATCCTTGGTCAATCTGGTCCAGGTCTCATAGTTGCCGGCCTTGTGCTCAAAGTCGTGAGAATTGGTGGCCTCCTGAACCGCCAGATAGAACCAGTCGCCGGGGTTGCAGTCCGGCCAGACGTTCATGCCGGGCAGCAGGTCGCTTTCATCCT
>OMGI01000358.1_pt1 | contig 36772 bp, 39 predicted proteins | sample 1645801 | NCBI WGS metagenome assembly OMGI01 (sample SAMN05578584, study PRJEB25193) | human gut metagenome | biome: Human Microbiome; feature: human-associated habitat; material: feces | host: Homo sapiens | place: USA:Birmingham
CGACCACCGAGATCTACACTCTTTCCCTACACGACGCTCTTCCGATCTGACGAAGGAAGCTACGGATAATGACAGCAATTGGTTACGCAAAATGTGATCCAGGGAAATTGCTGTCACTATCCGTAGCGATGCAGTCTTAATCTGTAACACGGTTTCGCCGTGAACGGCTCAAGCAAGCCGCCGGCGCGGCAACGGCTAGCGCCCTTGGCAGAGAGCGAAAATCCTAATTTAGAAACAGCTCCAAGAGACTGTTAATACTATAGAATCTCGCGACCATATGTTTTTCGCGGTCCGTTTCCGGCAGGAGGCGGACCGCAGGAGAGAAAGATCATGCAGTTTGTCCGCCCGCTGTGGGCCTGTCTGGCGATTTCCTGTCTCCTGATTTCCGCGGCGCCCGCGCAATCCGCGGATCATGCGCGGCCCGCGCCTCTGCGCACCGCCTGGCTGGCTGAATTCGAGGCTTTTGCGGCCTGGTACGCCCATGACCGCCAATGGGACCGGGAAAATAACCCGTCCGTGGAACTCCGTCCTTTTCCCACCGGCAGGCTGCTGGTGGACAATATGCACGCCTACGGCTGGAATCTGGGGGCCTGCGGCGGCGTGCCCGCCCTGCGCGCCCTGCTGCGCAAGGATGTCTATGTGGTGGGCGTCGGCACGGAGGAGGCCGCGTTCAACGCCGTGTACGCGCGCGCATCCAGTCCCCTGGCGCGGCTGAACGGCGGCGGGGCGGCGCGCTATTTGCGCGGCAAAACAGTGCTCTGTCCCCTGGGCACCAGCGCGCACCAGCTTTTGCTGGCCTGGCTGGACGGCATGGGCCTGCGGGACACGGATGTGACCATTGTGGACGCCGAGCCCGACGAGGCTGTGCGGGCCCTGGCCAAGGGCCTGGGCGAAGCGGCGGCCCTCTGGGCTCCGGCGACCTATGCGGCGGAAGAGCTCGGTCTGTTCAGGATCACGGACGGGCGGAAAAGCGGCATCGCGCAGCCCGTGCTGCTGCTCGCGGAGCGCGGCTATGCCGATAAGCACCCGGAACGAATCACGGCCTATCTGCGCAGCTATCTGCAAGCCGTCGAGAGCTTCGGGAAGATGCCCGTGGAAGAACTCGCGCTTCTGTACCAGCGCTTCCAGCGGGAGTTTGCCGGTAAGGCCCTGTCCGCCGCCAACGCCCGCCGGGAGCTGGAAACGCACCTGCTTTTCCCCCTGGAAAAGCAGAAGGCGCTTTTGGGCGGCGTGGAGGCCGACGCCGCGCGGCCTGAAGGGACGTTGCGGGACTGGCTGAAAGACGTGATCGCCTTTCACAAAAAAACCGGAGCGCTCAGCAGCAGGGAGGCCGGAGAGCTGGAAAGCCTGCCCCTCGTAACGCCCCGTTTTTTACCCTGACGATGTTCCCACAGGCCCTCCCGGCCGGTTCGCGCGGGGGGCTTTGCTCAGCAAACCGTGGAAACAGCGCAGTTCTCGGCCTCGGCGAAATCCGTCAGGCGTTTCCGCGCCAGGGCCAGGGCGGCCTCAACTTCCTCCTGTCCGGAAAAGCCGTAAATGACGGTCAGAATATCCCGGCTTTCCAACGAGATCATGGCCCGCTGCGAATCGCTGCTGGGGCTGCCGAAGGGGCCGCGCGCGTCGGCCAGCAGGGGCAGGCGGGCTAGGTCGATGCCGTCCTTGCCGATGCCCGCGTACATTTCCCCGGCTTCGCCCAGGCGGAAGAGCAGGCCGCCCTCCAGGCGGGCCAGGTCGTAGGAGCCCAGGGAAAAGCCGGTTTCCAGCGAAACCAGGTTGTTGGCGTCCACCACGCTGTTGATGCGGTAGAGGTCCTTGCCCTGGCGGATGCGGCGGTAAAGGGCTTCGGAGGAGACGCGCGTGCGTCCCGGGTCGCGGCCGAAGGCCTTGTACGCCCGGCGGGATGCCCCCAGGTTGGGCAGTTCGGCCAGGGGCGTGTCCTGAAGCGTCGCGTTCAGGCCGGGCAGGATTTCCTGAGTAAAAAAGCTCCAGAGCGCCGGATTTTCCGGAGCGGGCAGGGTGCGCCAGGTCAGACAAGCCAGACGGGCCTCGGGCCAGAGAGCCTTGAGAGCGGGGTCGATGCGGATTTGGGGAGAGATCATCTGCCTTCCTTTAGTTCCCGCCGGTGGGAGCGAGTGACGGAAAAAACCACATGCGGCATGTCCAGGCCGTAATAGCGCTTGATGAAGCGCGCGCCGGGCCTCATGCCGTTTCTGCGGGCCACGGCCTGGGAAGCGGCGTTGTTGTCCCGGATGATGGAAAAGACTTCCCCGGCGTCCAGAACCGTGAAGGCGTAATCCCGGCAGGCCCGGGCGGCCTCCGTGGCATAGCCCTGGTGCCAGCGGCTTTTCCGGAACAGATAGCCCACTTCCAGGACGCGCTCCCGCGAGACGGGCGGGCAGTCCTGCCGGGTCAGGCCGCACTGGCCGATCATTTCGCCGGGCAGGCCGCCTTCCGTTTTGAGCGTCACGGCCCAGAGGCCGAAGCCGTCTTCACGGTAGCGTTGCAACTGCCTGTCCAGCCATTGCCGGGCCTCGGCCTCGCTGAAGGCGTGGGCGTAGGCGTACATCACCTCAGGGTCGCGCAGCATGGCGCAGAGCGCGGGGAAGTCGTCCGGCGTCATTTCCCGCAGGATCAGGCGCGGCGTTTCCAGAATCAGACGCGCGTTCATACGATTATGATACGCACAGGGCGGAATTGCCGGCCCGGCTGCGGCACGCCTGCTCCACGATGGACGCCACATCGTCGGGCGGCAGAAAGATTGCTTCGGGCCGGGCCCGGAACCATGTCAGTTGGCGTTTTGCATAGGCGCGGGTATTGCGCAGCCAGAGGCGGCGGCATTCCTCAAGGCTGATCCGGCCCTGCAAATGGGCCAGGGCTTCGGCCGCGCCGATGCCCGACCAGCCCGGCGCGGCCGGGTCGTCGCAGAGAGCGCGCGCCTTTTCCGCCTCCTCCAGGGCCCCGGCGGCCAGCATCAGGTCCAGACGGCGGGCCAGACGCGGCTCCAGCCAGGCCAGGTCGGCGTTGAGCACCAGCAGCGGCCCCCGGCAGAGCGGGGCGGCCATGGCGTTTTCATGCCACCAGCTGAAAGGACGGCCCGTGCCTTCCCGGACTTCCAGGGCGCGGGCGATGCGCTGGCGGTCGTTGGGGTGGATGCGCGCCGCATAGGCCGGGTCCGCCTTGCGCAGTTCGGCATGCAGGGCGGGCGCGCCTTCAGCGTCCAGGCGGGCTTCCAGGCGCGCGCCGATGGCCGGGTCCAGGGGCGGGATGTCGGCAATGCCGCGCAGCAGGGCCTGAAAATACAGGCCCGTGCCGCCCACCAGCAACGGAGTCTTGCCGCGCGCCAGCAGTTCGCGGGCCTTGGCCGCCGCCTGCTCAGCCCACTGCCCGGCGCTGATTTTCTGCCGCGCGGGCAGAAAACCATAGAGGTGATGCGGACAACAGGCGCGTTCTTCCGGCGAGGGCTGGGCCGTGATCAGCGGAAAGTCGGCGTACACCTGGCGCGAGTCGGCATTGATCACTTCCCCGTCCATCTCGCGGGCCAGGGCCAGGGCCGCGGCGGTTTTGCCCGAACCCGTGGGACCGGCCAGACAAATGACCGGCGCGGCAAAGGGCGGCGTGGATTCCCCGGCCATTACGAAACGCGGAAGCCCCCGTGCGGCGCGGCCAGACAGGGCGTGGCCCGGCGCACTTCGCCGTTGGCGTATTTTTCCAGCAGCTTGCGGCGCACGTTTTCGGGCACCAGGCCTTTGACGTCCGCGCCGTGGCTGGCCGCCGCCTTGACGATGGTCGAGCTGATGAACAGCCACTGATAGTCGGTCATCATGAACACGGTCTGGATATGGCGCTGAAGACGGCGGTTCATCAGGGCCAGCTGAAATTCATACTCGAAGTCCGACACCGCGCGCAGGCCGCGCAACAGGGCGCAGACCCCGCGCTGGGCCGCGTATTCAACGGTCAGGCCCGAAAAGGGCTCCACCACCACGCGCGATTCGTTCTTGAGGGCCTCGCGGGCCATTTCCACCCGTTCCTCATGGCTGAACAGCGGGAATTTGGGGGTATTGTCGGCCACGGCCACGATGATCCGGTCAAAGACGTCGCAGCCGCGCCGGATCAGGCTGAGATGGCCGTTGGTCAGCGGGTCGAAGGTGCCGGGATAGAGGGCTGTTTTCATGATGCCGTCCAGATGCAGATGCGCGTCTGGCCGAAAAGGCGCTCGGCCAGAAGGTTGAAGGAAGCGGGCGGCGTGAGCGCGACGTCCTTTTCTATTTCCGCCGTGACAAAGGCTCCGGGCGCGAGCCAGCCCCTGTCCGCCAGGGCGCGCAGGGCCGGTTCCGCCAGATTTTTGCGGTAGGGCGGGTCCATGAAGACGAGGTCAAAGCCTTCGGGCGGCTGGCGTTTGAGAAAGCGCAGCACATCCTCCTTGGACAGGCGGGCCCGCCCTTCCAGGCCCAGGGCCGCCACGTTTTCCTGGAGACAGCGCATGGCCGGGGCCGCGTTTTCCACCAGCAGGGCATTGGGCGCGCCCCGGCTCAAGGCCTCGAAGGCCAGGCTGCCGCTGCCCGCGAACAGGTCCAGCACGCGGGCCTCGCTCCAGACCAGACCGCGCGCGGCCAACATGGAGAAGAGGGCCTCGCGGGTGCGGCCCATGGCCGGGCGGTAGCCCTCGCCTTCCACTGTTTTCAGCACGCGGCCGCCCAGGCCGCCGGCAATGATCCGCATACAGCGCCTACATGCGCGAAAGCAGGCGGGTCATGGCGTAATCCATCTTGGCCAGGGCCTCCTGCAATTCGGTCTGTTCCACCCAGGGGCGGCGTTCCACATCGGCCAGCTTGCCCTTGAACATGTCCCACTTGCGCTCCACTTCGCCGGTGAGGAAATCCCAGTCCACCTTGGGATGGGCCTCGCGCTCGTGCAGCACGGTCTGGGCCACGCGCCCGCCTTCCAGGACCAGTTCTTCCAGGTAGCCGGGGATCAGCGGCGTGACCTTGAAGCGCTCCCGGATCAATCCGGCCAGCGTGGTCTGGGCGGAATTTTCGCCGTGCACCAGCACCACCTGCGTGCCGTCGCCGGCGAGCGGGGCCAGCCAGTCCAGCAGCTGGCTCTGGCCCGCGTGGCCGGAAAAGCCGTTGATGGTGAAAATGCGCGCCGCCACTTCTATGTCTTCGCCGAAAAGGGTGATCTTTTTGGCGTGCTCCACCAGCTTGCGGCCCGGCGTGCCCACGGCCTGGTAGCCCACGAAGACCACGCTGGCTCCGGGCTTCCAGATGTTGTGCTTGAGGTGGTGCTTGATGCGCCCGGCATTGCACATGCCGCTGGCCGAAATGACGATGGCCGGGCCGCTGAACTCGTTGATGGCCTGGGATTCCGCGGTGCTCAACGTGTAGTGCAGGTTGGGCAGGGAGAAGGGATCGTCGCCGTTGCCCAGCAGGGCCTTGGCGTCCTCGTCGAAAAGTTCGCGGTTGCGCTCAAAAATTTCCGTGGCCCGGATGGCCAGGGGGCTGTCCACGAAAACCGGCATGTTTTCCGGCAACTTCCCCTGGCTGTTGAGCATGTGCAGACAGTAGAGCACTTCCTGGGTGCGCTCCACGGCAAAGGCCGGAATGATGACCTTTTCGCCCTTGGCGTAGCTGTAGGCCACGGCATCGGCCAGTTCCTCGGCGCTGGTGCTCTCGTTCTTGTGGTTGCGGTCGCCGTAGGTGGATTCCATGAACACGTAGTCGGCCCTGGGCGGACTTTCCGGATCACGGACGATCAGGGACTGGGGACGGCCGATATCGCCGGAAAAGATCATGCTGGTGGTCTTGCCGTTTTCCTCGGCTTCCAGGCGCAGGGAGCCGGAACCCAGGATATGCCCGGCGTCGTAATACGTCACCCGGATGCCCGGCGCGGGCTCGAAGGACTTGTGGTAGTCCACGGGCTGGAAAAGGGTGGCCGCCTTCTGGGCGTCCTCCACCGTGTAGAGCGCGGCCGGGGGATTTTTCAGGCCCCGTCGGTCGTATTTTTTGGCTTCCCACTGGGCTTCCATTTCCTGGATGTGGGCGCTGTCCTGAAGCATGATTTCCAGCAGGTCGCTGGTGGCCTTGGTACAGTAGACCGGCTTGTCAAAGCCGTCCCTGACCAGCAGGGGCAGCAGGCCCGAGTGGTCGATGTGGGCATGGGTGATCAGGATGAAATCAATATTGCCGGGCAGATAAGGCTTGATGTCGCGGTTGCGCTGCTCAATGGCCTTGTTGCCCTGGTGCATGCCGCAGTCCACGCAGAAGCGCTTGCCGCAGGCCTCGATCATGTAGCAGGAACCGGTGACTGTCTTGGCCGCGCCCAGAAACTGTACTTTCATATGCACTCCGAATGGGTGGTGGATGGGCAGAGGCCGCAGCGTGCGTCGGCACGGCATTGCGGCAATGCTTCACATAGCCGCAAGCCCGTCGCCGTGTCAAACTGACGCCGGTTCGCCGCGCTCTTGCCGCCGCGCCCCGGCTCACATATAGTGAAACCGGTTTTACGCGCGGGCGCCAGCTCACGCTACCGCCAAAGCAGTTACACATTTTCAATGTGAAATGCCCTAATCTCCAGTAAGGAACAACCATGCCAGAACTACGACAGAACATAGTGGATGACCTGAGCTCCGTGACCACCGAATCCTGGCGCACTTTCCGGATCATGTCGGAAATGGTGCACGCTCTGGACGAGCTCAATGCCCTGAAGGTCAACTGCATCTCCATTTTCGGTTCGGCCCGCTGCACGCCGGACATGCAGGAATACCAGGATGCCGAAAAAATCGCCCGCATGCTGGTGGACGCGGGCTTCGGCGTCATTACCGGCGGCGGCCCCGGCATCATGGAGGCGGCCAACAAGGGGGCCTTCGAGGCCGGGGGCGAGTCCGTGGGCCTGCATATCGAACTGCCGCACGAGCAGGGTTGCAACAAGTATGTGAAAACCCGCTGCAATTTCCGTTATTTTTTCATCCGCAAGTTTATGTTCGTGAAATACGCCATGGCCTATGTGGTCATGCCCGGCGGCATGGGCACCATCGACGAGCTTTCCGAGGCCTTTGTGCTGGCCCAGACCGGCCGCACCCGGCCATTCCCCATCATTCTGTACGATTCGCGTTTCTGGAGCGGCTTGCTGGAGTGGCTGCGCAAAAGCATGGCGGCCGGCGGCTTCATCCATGAGACGGAGATCGACAAGCTGGTCACGGTCTGCGACACGCCCGAGGAAGTGGTCAATCACTTGTGCAAGATCATTATTTTGTAGCGGCCCCGCGCGTGTTCGCGCCCGCCGGGCCCGTGCCCGACCCGCCGCCGGGACTGAGCTGGGAAGGGCTGATGGATCAGGCCCTGGATCAGGCCCGGCTGGCGGCCGAGGCCGGGGAAGTGCCGGTGGGCGCGGTTCTGGCCGGACCCGGCGGGCATATCCTGGCGCGGACCGGCAACGCGCCCGTGCGGCGGCACGATCCCACGGCCCACGCCGAAATCCTGGCCCTGCGCGCCGGGGGCGCGGCCCTGGGCAATTACCGCCTGGCCGGCTGCGTGCTGGCGGTCACCCTGGAGCCCTGCGCCATGTGCGCGGCGGCCCTGGTGCAGGCGCGTCTGGCCGGAGTGGTTTACGGCGCGGCCGACGATCTGGCCGGAGCCGTGATTTCCCGCGCCGAATATCTAGACGCTCCCTTCTGCAATCATCGGGTCTGGCATATGGGCGGGGTGCGGGCCGAGGCCTGCGCGGCCCTGCTGCGTGATTTTTTCGAAAGGAAACGCTGAGTAATAAAGGTTTTTGTTCCCCGCCAAGGACGGCGAACCGCGGGCGGAGGACAAAAAGGCCGGTAATCGGCGTTTCCGGAGCGCGGCGGGCGGCGTATTCTCCTGATTGAACGCCCCCCGCCGGAAAAAGGACCGGGTATGCTGGAACTGACGGTTTTTTTGAGCGGCGCGCTGGTCATGGTGCTGGAAATGGTGGGTGGACGGGTGCTGGCCCCGCACGTGGGCACCTCGGCCATTGTCTGGACCAGCCTCATCGGCGTGGTGCTGGCCTGTCTGGCGCTGGGCGCCTGGGCCGGGGGCCGCTTCGCGGACAAGACTCTCTCCCGCCGGGGGCTGGGCCAGGCCCTGGCCGGGGCCGGACTGGGCTGCGCGCTTACGGCTTTTTGCCATACGGCGCTGGGAGCGGGCGTGACCCAGGCCGTGGGCAACCTGTATCTGGCCGCCGTGGCCGCCGCCTTGGGCATTTTCGCCCTGCCCGCCTTTTTCTTCGGCATGATCACCCCCTATGTAATCCGCCTGCGCATCGCGGACGTGGACACCGCCGGGGCCACGGTGGGACGGCTCTATGCCCTGTCCACGGCGGGCAGCATTCTGGGCACCTTTCTGGGCGGCTTTGTGCTGATTTCCTTTTTCGGCAGCACGGTCATTCTCTGGGGCGTGGCCCTCTGCATGCTGCTGCTTTCCCTCTGCAACGCCCCGGCCCGGCCCTGGCCGCGTCTCCTGCTGCTGATCCTCTGTATCCTGCTGGCCTGGCAGGACGGGCTTTACGGGCAATGGCTGGCGGAAAAGGGCGGCGTGCGCCTGGTGGAGAGCCCGTACAACAGCATCCGGATCATGGAAGGCGTGGACCGCGCCCGGGACGGCCGGGCCGTGCGCCTGATGGCCACGGATCCCGGCTACAGCCAGTCGGGCATGCTGCTGGACGCCCCGGACGAACTGTATTTCGACTATACCCGTTTTTACGCCCTGGGGCCGCGCCATGTGCCGGGCGCGCGCAAGGTGCTGATGCTCGGCGGCGGGGGCTATTCCGTGCCCAAGTGGCTGTTGTCGGGCAAAAGCGGGCTGGACGCCGCGCGTCTGCGCCTGACCGTGGTGGAGCTGGACCCGGCCATGACCGCAAGTTCCCGGCGCTGGTTCGGCCTGAGGGACGATCCCCGCCTCACGGTGCGGCACGAGGACGCCCGCGCCTTTCTCAACCGGCAGAACGAGCGCTATGATCTGGTTTTCGTGGATGTCTTCAATTCGCACTATTCCGTACCCTTCCAGATGGGTACCGTGGAGGCCGCCCGGGCTCTGCGCCGTGCCGTGGCTCCGGGGGGAGCCCTGCTGATGAATGTGATTTCGGCGGTGGAGGGGCCGGACGGGCGCTTGTTCCGGGGCATTTGCCACGCGCTGGCCGCCGCCTTTGCCGAGGTGCGCGTGTACTGCGTGGGCAGACCTGACCGGCCCGGCGAGGTGCAGAACCTGATGCTGCTGGCGTTTCCGGAAGCCGTTCCCGATGCCGCGCCCCCGGCGGCGGACGCAGCGGCTGGGGCGACAGACCCCCCGGCCCCGGAAACGGACGCCATGCTGGTCGTGCGCTACGCCGGGGTCATACCGGCGGACATTCCCGCGCTTACCGACGACTTCGCGCCGGTGGAGCGCTACGCCCTGATGCTGCTGCGGCAGTGAGCCGGGGCGCTTTCCCCCGGCGTCCCAAAAGCCGTCTTGCGGTATGCCGATGAAATCTGTAGTTTAGCATTCACAGAAGGAGGCCGTGCTATGGAACACAACAACGTCAAACCCGTGGACATCACGGAAAACGTGCTGACCATGCTGGGGCGGAAAATGAGCAGCGGACGGGATCTGACCATGTCCGAACGGCTGATGGCCATGACCGCCACGGCGCAGACCACCTCCAACCGTTACGGCCCCGGCCCGGCGGACATGGTGGTGCAGCAGCCCGAGCTGCCCGAAACCGTGAAGGGCGTGCTGGCGAACTTTACCGGCGTCTAGAGCGGATTACCTTTGAAATTTTACAAATTTCAAAGTCGGCATTCCGGCGAAAAACGTGGTTATCGTTGCTGTCGATCCCCGTATGGTCCCGTTGGCGCCAACGGGGACAGCCCTACGGGCCGCCCGTCGGGCCGGTCTTCGCGGCGCGACGCACTATGTGCGGTGTCAGAGCGGGTTACCTTTAGAAGGTAAACCGCTCTAGCCCCTCCGGCGCCGGTATCGTTCTCATCCCGTGGCGGAAAGCGTCTCCGCCACGGGATGAGAAAACATCTCTCCCCCCGAAAAACAGAGGCACACGCATGGATTTCTCCCACACCGGAATCACGCGGCCCCTTTCCCGGTCCTTCATTCTCACGGCCGCATTTCTTCTTTTCCTGATCTCGCCCTTCCCAGCCTCGGGCGCGAACCGGGATACGTCCGACAAAAATACGTTGAGCGACGGCTACCCCTCCGCCAACAAGGCCGAGGTGGAGGCAAAACTGCGCGCCAAGGGCAAGCGCCCCTGGATTGAGCGGGAAAAAGGCATGGGCGTCGTGACTCTGAAAAACGGCGGCACGCTGCGCGAGGATTTTTTGCCGCTGGACGCCTATGAGGCTTACAGCGATGTGGATCTACGCGACACAATGCCCAAATTCGCCCCGGGCTACGACAACCAGAAAGGCAAAGCCGACGCCGTTTCCCGCGCTCTGGAAAACTGGCTCAAAAAACGCCTGCCTTTCGGTTTCAAGGCTCTGGCCGGCGACGGCAAGGTGGACGTGGTCAAGCTGGAGAAGTACGGCGGCGTCAAAGCCTATGCCTTCATCATTCCCATGGGCCGCGAGCTGGCCGCCATTGCGCCCGACCACAAGCATTTCTACTATAAAGTACCCGACGTGCTGCGCGCGCTGGAGGGCTTTCTGGCCACCCAGCCCGAACTGGCCAAGGTCATCTGGCTTGAACGCGGCGACAACTTCTTCATGTTCGTGCTGCAACGCAAGAAATAGCGGCTGCCGTGCCGCCGCGCGGCGCGTTACGGCGCGGGCGCCGTTGCCCACGAGCAGGCCCAGGCATACCCCGCATATTTTGCGCATCGTTTCTCTCCAAAAATGTTTTGCCGCTGCCCCCGTCAGGGAGCAGCGGCATTTTCGGTTGTACACAAAAGTCGAGCTGGCCGCCGGAACCTATCCAGCCGGACAATCCAACATCAGGCGAAGTTGTAACCCGCTTCCAGGGCCTGGGCATTGACCGGGATCAGTTTGGCGTAGTGCGCGCTGACCACCCGCCTGAGGGCTTCCTGCACCGCCCTGAGCGGCAGCGCGCCCGTGGCCTTGAGCCATGCCCCCAGCGCCACCATATTGGCCAGCTTCACGTTGCCCAGTTCATGGGCCATGTCGTTGGCCGGAATGTAGACGCTGCGCAGGCCGGCATCCAGCAGCCCCTGGCTGACCAGCGAGGCGTTGACGATCTGCACGCCCCCGGCCCGCAGGCGCGGTTGGAATTTGTCCAGCGAGGGCTCGTTGAGCACAATGGTGGACAAGGGCTCGCGCACCAGGGGCGAGCCGATGGGGTGACTGTCCAGCACTACGGTGCAGTTGGCCGTGCCGCCGCGCATTTCCGCGCCGTAGACCGGAATGAAGCTCACTTCCAGGCCCTGTTCCATACCGGCCTGCGCCAGCAGATTGCCGATCAGCATCACGCCCTGGCCGCCGAAACCGGCCATAATCACGTCCTGATACTCAGCCACGGGGGGCCTCCTTTGCCTGCGCGTCCTCCGCAACTGGCGCAACAGGACCAGCCCCGGCCGTGGCGTCCTTGAACACGCCCAGGGGGAAGACCGGAATCATGGCCTCGGCAATGCGCTTGTTGGCCGCCACCGGGTCCAGATGCCAGTTGGTGGGGCAGCCCGAAAGCAGCTCCACAAAACCGAAACCCAGACCGTCCAGTTGGACCTCGAAAGCCTTGCGCATGGCCTTTTTGGCCGCCCGCACATGTTTGACCGAATCCAGGGCGCAACGCTCTGCATAGGCCACGCCTTCGAGCTGGGCCATGATCTCGGCCAGGCGCACCGGGCCGCCCTCGTTGCTCAGGGAGCGGCCCTGCCGGGTCGTGGTGGTTTTCTGGCCCACCAGGGTGGTGGGGGCCATCTGGCCGCCGGTCATGCCGTAGACCGTATTGTTGATGAAGATGGTGGTGATCTTTTCGCCCCGATTGGCCGCGTGCAGGGACTCGGCCAAACCGATGGCGGCCATGTCGCCGTCGCCCTGATAGGTGAAGACCACAGCGTCGGGCCGGGCGCGCCGCACGCCCGTGGCCACGGCACAGGCCCGGCCGTGCGGCGCTTCCAGGCCGTCCACGTTGAAATAGTCGTAGGTGAAGGTAGCACAGCCCACCGAGGCCACCAGTATGGTTCTGTCCGCCACACCCAGCTCATGCAGCACCTCGCTGACCAGGCGGTGGGCAATACCGTGATGGCAGCCGGGGCAGTAATGGGTGGGGCACTCATTGAGCACGGGGGTGACGTCAAACACCAGACGTTCGCCCGGCTGCGGGCGCAGCGCATCGGCCGTTTCCGAAATCCGCGTCATTATTTCTTCTCCTTGAGCGCCCGGAGGATGGGGTCGGTCAGCGCGTCCGCGCCGATGAACAGGCCGGGCATGACCCCGTGCCAGGCCACCGGGGCCGCGCTGTTGAGCGCCAGGCGCACATCCTCGACCATCTGGCCGGTATTCTGCTCGATAACCAGGAAACGCCGCCCCGGCGCCAAGGCGCGCAGGGCTTCGTCCGGGAAGGGATACAAAGTCACGGGCCGGAACAGACCCAATCGATGCCCCTGACCGCGCAACTGGCGGATGGCGCTGCGCGCGATGCGGGCCATGGAACCGAAAGCCACCACCACCAGCTCGGCGTCGTCCACGTCCATCTGTTCAAAGGCCGCTTCCGCGCGCATGGCCTCGTACTTTTCCATCAGCAGACGATTGCGCGCGGCCAGGGCTCCCTCGGCCAGATAGACGGATTTGAGCAGGCGCGGCGCGGCGGCGGGGCCGCGTTTGCCATAGCCTTCCAGCCGCCAGTCGCGGGCCGTGTCCTGAATCGCCTCCGGCCGCATGGCCTCTTTGGGCGGCTCGCGGCACACGGGCTCCTTGATCTGCCCCACAATGGCGTCGCCCAGCACCATGACCGGGTTGGCGTATTTGAAGGCCAGGGCAAAGGCCCGGAACATGAAGTCATAACACTCCTGCGCCGTGGCCGGGGCCAGGACCAGGTTGCGGTGGTCGCCGTGGCCGCCGCCCTTGACCGCCTGAAAATAGTCGCCCTGGGACGGGCCGATATCCCCCAGGCCGGGACCGCCGCGCTGCATGTTGACGATGACGCCGGGCACGTGGCTGCCCGCCATGTAGGAAATGGCCTCCTGCATCAGGGAGATGCCGCAGCCCGAGGACGAAGTCATGGCCGGAATGCCGCAGGCCGCCGCGCCCAACAGCATGTTGGAGGCGGCCACTTCGCTTTCGGCCTGCACAAACTGGCCGCCGTTCTCCGGCAGCAGCACCGAAAGCGCTTCGGGAATTTCATTCTGGGGCGTGATGGGATAGCCGAAATAACAACGGCAGCCCGCGTCCACCGCGCCGAAGGCCACGGCCTCATTGCCTTTGATCAGCACGCGTTCCGTCTGTGATGCGCTCATATGGCGCCTCCTTCGGCCGCGTTTTCGGCTTTGACGCTTCTGAATACCCGGATGGCCGTGTCCGGGCACATGACGGCGCAGGACGCGCAGCCCGTGCACTGGCCGCTCATTTCCATGATTTCATAACCCTGGCGGTTGAAACGGCCTGACGGACGCAGGATATGCACAGGGCAGACCTCCACGCAGAGCCGGCAGCCCTTGCAGCGATCTTCCAAAAAAACTACTCGTGACATATGTTTTTTGCACTCCTTCTAGTGTCGCGCCAAGCGACACATGTCGCAAACCCGCAAGGGGTTGCGCGCCGCCGCAGGCGGCGTAACCACAGCAAAAATCGCGTTTTTTGCTGTGTGATCTTCACGCTGAACCGACAGGTGAGGCGTGACATTTCACTAGTGCCCAATTGCAAAAATTTCGAGCATAGGCATGCTCTCAATTTTCGCAGGATCGTCCGCGAAAAAACGTGATTTTCGCGGTCTCACGGCGGCTGCGCCGCCGCAGAACCCTACGGGCTTCGGGCACCTGATTTTTCAAATCAGACACCAGCGACAGCACGGGGAAGTCCCGCGCCGGAAAAGGACCGGGGAACCGGGCCCGCCCTTATTTAATGAGCATGGCGTCCCCATAAGAAAAAAAGCGGTAGCCCCTGGTCACGGCTTCGGCATAGGCCGCCAGCATGCGCTCGCGCCCGGCAAAGGCCGAAACCAGCATGAGCAGGGAGGATTCCGGCAGATGAAAATTGGTCAGCACCGCGTCCACCACGCGGAAGCTCCTGCCGGGATAGAGAAAAATGTCCGTCCAACCCGTGTAGGGCTGCACCCGGCCGCAGAGTTCGGCCACGCCCTCCAGGGTACGCACGCTGGTGGTGCCCACGGCCACCACGGGACGGCCCTGGGCCTTGGCCCTGGCTATGGCCGCGGCCGTGGCCTCCGGCACTTCCACGTATTCGCGGTGCATGCGGTGGCTGCGGATGTCCTCGCAACGCACCGGGCTGAAGGTGCCGTAGCCCACATAGAGCGTCACCTCGGCCCACTCAAAGCCCCGGTCCGCCAGCTTTTCACGCATGGCCGGGGTGAAGTGCAGCCCGGCCGTGGGCGCGGCCACGGAGCCGGTTTTGTCGCTTCTGGCGTAGACGGTCTGGTAACGGCTGAGGTCTTCCTCGCCGTCGGCGCGCTTGATATAGGGGGGCAACGGGATATGCCCGGTGGCCGCGAAGGCCTTGGCCAGGTCGCCCTGCCAGGCCAGGCGTACCCGGCGCTGCCCGAAGGGGCCGGATTCCAGCACGGTCACGCTGATGCCCGCGCCGAAAGCGAAGGTTTCGCCCTCGCGCACGCTGCCCCCGCAACGCACCAGGCCCTCGGCCTCGGCGCTGAGGGCCTCCGCGCCGCCGGCCCCGCCAAGGCGCTTGTCGGGCCGGGCACGCTCCATGACCAGGGGCAGAGGCGTGAGCAGCAGAAATTCCACCTTGCCGCCCGTGCCGCGCGAACCCAGCAGGCGGGCCTGCAAGACGCGCGAATTGTTGGCGATGATCAGCGCATTCTCCGGCAGGCAGTCGGGCAGATCGCCGAACATGCCGTGGCGCAGCTCAGAGCGGGGATCGGAAGCGCCCTTGCGCGGCAGGACCAGCAAACGGGACGCGCCCCGCTCTTCCGGGGGAAACTGGGCGATCTGCTCCGGCGGCAGATCAAAACGGTAACTGCTCAGAGAAAAATCCGCTTCGTCGGGAATCATGGCTGTGGCGGGCCTCATTGCTGCGCCCGCCCCGGCGCCGGACTTGTCAGGGCGCGGCGGAGAGGCTAGGCTGTGTTCCTGAATCCGGACGACCTGTCATGTCCGGGGGAAGGAGTATAGCCATGCGACGCACGCTTGTCACCCTCGCTCTGGGGCTGGTCCTCGCCGCCGCTCAGGGCTGCGCCTCCATGGGCGTCAGCAATCCCTTTTCCAACGACCCGCTCACCGGCGGCGCGGACGTTACATCCAGCCAGTTGCTGAACGTACCCCTGCCCTCCGGCATGCAGCGCTATGCCTCGCACGGCTATATGAACTACGGCGCGGACGGGGAGCGCGAGGGCCTGGAAACCCTGCGCGGCAATGTGGACGCCTCGCGGGCGGCCCAGAGCATGTTCACGGCCCTGCAAAGCCAGGGCTGGCAGCTGCGGCTCTCCCAGCGCAAGGGAGACCGCTCCCTCTATGTCTATGACAAGGGCAACAGCCTGGCGGTGCTGGCCTTCCGCCGTCAGACCGTGCTGACCATCCTGGAAATCTGGGTGGGTAGCCGCCTGCCCGACGGCTCGGCCCTCAGCCTGCCCGGCGGCTCGGACAGCGGCGCGGAACTGTCCGGCGAGGAATACGCGCCCCTGGGCAACGAGTCAGGCCAAAGCACGCCCACGCCGCCGCCCGTTCCCGGCACCACGGAGCAGTGGGGCGCGGGAGCTCCCGGCGGTCCCAGCAGCTCCGGCGGCGCGGGCGCGTCCGGCGGCCTGCAGGAGCGCACGCTGTGAGCCCGACCCCGGCCGCATCCCTTGCCACGCCTTTTGACCGGAGCACGCGCTTTGCCCATAAGCGCCTGCATCTGGGGGTCTGCGGTTCGGTGGCCTGCTACCGGGCCACGGAGCTGCTGCGGGCCTGGCTCAGGCTGGGCATCCATGTTTCGGTCACGCTCACGGACGGGGCCCGGCGTTTCGTCACCCCCCTGCTCTTCGAATCCTTGGGCGCAATGCCGGTCTACGGCGGCATGTTCGAAGCCGGTCAGGATATTTTCTCCCATCTGGAGCCGGGACAGTGCGCCGAGGCCATGGTCGTGGCCCCGGCCTCGGCCGACGCCCTGGCGCGCCTGGCCCACGGCGCGGCCTCGGACATGCTGGCGGCCCAGGCTCTGGCCTTTGACGGCCCGCTGGTCCTGGCACCGGCCATGAACCCGCGCATGTGGTCCCATCCGGCCACCCGGGCCAACGCGGCTCTGCTGGAGCAGCGCGGCGCGCGTTTCGTGGGGCCGGACAACGGCGGCACGGCCTGCGGCGACGACGGCCAAGGGCGTCTGGCCGCCCTGCCGGAAATTTTTCTGGCCGGACTGCAAGCCCTGTCCCCCCAGGACATGGCCGGTCTGCGGGTCATGGTCACGCTGGGCCCCACGCGCGAAGCCTGGGACGGCGTGCGCTTCTGGTCCAATCCCTCCAGCGGCCTGATGGGCTCGGCCCTGGCCGTGTGCGCCTGGCTGCGCGGAGCCGAAGTGACGGCAATCTGCGGGCCGGGAGTGAGCGCTTTTCTGCCGCGAGGCGTGCAACGGCACGACGTGACGAACGCGCACGGGATGTACGAGGCCGCGCGCGGGCTCTGGCCGGATATGGACATGGGCATGTTCACGGCGGCGGTGGCCGATTTTTCACCCGCGCCCCTTGGGGAACGCAAATTCAAGAAATCCGAGGCGCCTGACGGCTTCAGCCTGGATTTCAGGCCCAACCCGGATATTCTGCACAACCTGGCCGCCGTGCGCCGTCCCGGCCAGAAGGTGCTGGGTTTCGCGGCAGAGACCGCGCCGGACATGGACGCCCTGTTGCCCCTGGCGCGCGCCAAACTGGCCCGCAAAAAAGCCGACCTGCTGGCGGCCAATCGCGTCAACGCCGTGGGCAGCGGCTTCGGCACGCCCACCAACAGCATGGCCGTGGCGGACGCGCGCGGGCGCGAGGAAATCTGGCCCTCACAAAGCAAGGCCGATGTGGCCTGGGAGCTCTGCACATGGCTTTTGCGGATCTGAATCCGCTGGGCGCGCTCTGGCAGGGCCACGGCCTGCGCTGCCTGCTGCTGCCGGAGGACGCGCCTCCGGCCTGCTCGCTCTGCGCCGAGCCGGGGCTGCGGACCGCCCCGCAACGGCGACCCGCCGCCCCGCCCTCCCGGCAAGGGCCGAATCCTGATCGCCGGGCGGTTTCCCCTGCGCCGGAACGGTCCGCCCCGCAACGGCGGGAAAGCGCCCGCGCCGCGGGGCAGGAAACAACGCCCGCCGCCGGACCCGCCGCCAACGCCCATAATGAGGAGCGTTGGCGGCCCCTGCCGCCGCACGCCTGGCCCGCGCCCTGGCGGGAGCGTCTGGCGGCCAGCCGACCCGGCCTGGTGGCCTGGACCTACTGGAATCTGGGCAGGGATCTCTGCGGCGCGCAGGACGAGCAGCGTCAGGCGCGGCGGGCTTTTCTGCAACGTCTGCTGGGCGATCTGGGGCACCCGGCGGGCACCCATACATTCTGGCCCGCCTGCCTGCCGAGGGGAGACGCAGACGACGCTCCGGACGCGGAGAACTACGCGCCCCATGCCGACGCCTTCTGGTCCGGCGTGAGCACGCTGGGCGCGCGCGGCGTGGTGGTCATGGGCTCGGCGGCGGCCAAGGCCCTGGCCCTGCCGGGCGGTCTCCGCCCCCTGCAGCAGACTCGCCATCGCGGACATCTGATCTGGGTGCTCTGGGATGTGGAGTATCTGCTGCACGAGGAGCAGCGCTATGGGGCCATGCTGGCCTTTTTGCGGCAGGCATTGCGCCATGTAATCCGGACCTAGAGGTCCTTCCTGAAATAGATTCTTTTGGCTTCCGAAGGAAAGAGAGAGAAAAATCATGTTCATCGCCATGGGCCTGATGCTGCTGGGCATGACCCTGGGCTGGCTGCTGCGCGGCCGGGCCTGGCTCGGCCTGCTGACCCGCTGCGTCTCACCGGCCATCATGCTGTTGCTCTTTTCTCTGGGCGTGGCCGTGGGCGGCAATGAGGAACTGATGAACAACCTGCCGTTGCTGGGCGGCAAGGCCCTGTTGCTGACCCTGGCGGGCGTGGCCGGGTCCCTGGCCTGCGTGGCCGTGATCCGGCGCTGGTTCCGCGATTTCCCCGCAGCCCCGGGCGCGGGCAATGCCCGGAACTCTTCTGTTGATGCCCACCCGCCGCACGGCGGCGTGTAACGGGCACCGCCCGGCAAGTTTTTCTGAACATGAGCCGATGGCGGCGCAAACACCGCGTCAGCGGGGTTTGTCATCCGTCCATAAAGACCCGAAGGGGCTTTTTTCCGTATGTCCGGCAGTCTGCTGATTCTGGCTTTTTTCGGCGCGGGGCTGGGTCTGGCCCGGCTGGGCCTGATTCCCCGCTATTTTGTGGAGCACGACGCCACGCTCTATGTGCTCTGGCTGCTCATGGGGCTGGTGGGCCTGTCCATCGGATCAGACCGGCGGCTGGGCGAGATTCTACGCACCCTGCGCCCGCGTGTGCTCCTGCTCCCCCTGGCCACCACCGTGGGCACGTTCGCGGGCGTGGCCGCGGCCAGCCTTTTTCTGGCCTACAGCCTTGCCGACTGCCTGGCCGTGGGCGCGGGCTTCGCCTACTACTCCCTTTCCTCCATCTTCATCACCCAGTACAAGGGCGCGGAACTGGGCACCGTGGCCCTGCTCAGCAACATTCTGCGCGAAATCCTGACCCTGGTGGGCACGCCGCTGCTGGTGCGCCTGCTGGGGCCGCTGGCCCCCATTTCCTGCGGCGGGGCCTCCACCATGGACACCACCCTGCCCATCATCGCCCGCTACGCGGGCCGGGACTGGATTTTCGTCTCCATCGTGCACGCCATGATCTTGGATTTCAGCGTGCCGTTCTGGGTTATCTTCTTCTGCACGCTGTAGGCACGGCGGCTTGCCAGACGCTGAAAAAGTCGTAACTCTGAATGTGGCCGCATTTTAACCCGGCGGAGGAAAGCCATGCCCAGGATGCGTTCAACCAAACAGCAATTGAAACAATATTTGCAGAGTCCGCAGTGGCGGGATCATTTGGAAGAAATCGCCGCGGGCGGCGCGTCCCATGTGGGGCCGCTTTTTTCCTTCCTGCTGCTGGGCCCGCAGACCATGCACCGGGCCGCCGTGGCCCTGGGCCTGACCACGGCCCGGCTGGCCGAGCGCGAGCCCGAGGCGGCCCGCAACATCATCCGCCGCTTCATGTGGCATATGAATGAAGAATCCGGCAACATCGGCTGGGGCATTCCCGAAGCCTTCGGAGAAAGCCTGGCCGCCAGCCCGCTCCTGGCCAAGGATTTTCATCGCGTGCTGGCTTCCTATCTCATCGACCTGGGCCGGGACGACAATTACTGCGACAACGATCTGTTGCGCCGCTCGTGTTACTGGGCCGTCGGCCGTTTGGCCCAGGCCCGGCCCGAACTCTGCGCGGGCGCGCGGCCCTGGCTGCGCAAAGGCCTGGAGGACAACGACGTGATCTGCCGGGGCATGGCCGCCTGGGCTCTGGCCCAGTTGCCGCCGGACTTCATGGACACGCCCGCCCTGCGCCGCCTGGCTGACGCCGGGCATGAAGAAATCTGCGAACTTTTCGACGGCGAGCAACTCTACGAAAAAAGCGTCAGCCAACTGGCGCGCGAAGCCCTGGCCCGCGAAGTCCCGGCCGCGGCCGCCCCGGACAGACCTTGATTGGTCCGGACCGGCCCTGAGCAAGCTGCCTCCGGACCGGCTTTCCAGCAGTGCTCTCAGGGCTTCTTCCCATTTGATTCGCTTAAAATACCTTCAGGCCGTGCAGCAAAATAATGGTGATGAGCAAAGGCGTCACCGTACGGCAGGCCAGACGCAGCAGGCGCGCCAGCCTTTGCAGCGGCAGGCTGCCGTTGTTGGTCAGGGCCGCGACGAATTCCCGTTCTGGCCAGACATAGCCCGCGAACAGGCTGGTCAGCAGGCCGCAGACCGGCAACAGCAGGTTGGACGTGGCGAAATCATACGCGTCAAAAGACGTCAGGCCGAAGACGGTCTCCGAGGCCCAGATCCCGGTGGAAAGCGTGGGCGGAACGCCCAGGGCGGCCACGCCGAGAGCCACCAGCAGTGTGGCCTTGGGGCGGGGCAGTTTGCAGGTTTCCAGCAGCCAGGCCACGGGAATTTCCAACAGGCAGAGCATGGCCCCGATGGCGGCCACGGCCGAGAGCACAAAAAAAATCGCCGTAAAGAACTGCCCGCCCGGCATGGAGGCGAAGACCGCCGGAATGGTCAGGAAAAGCAGGCTGGTGCCTGCCGTGGGCTCGAAGCCGAAACTGAACACCGCCGGAAACACGGCCACGCCCGCCAGCAGGGAGACCAGCAGATCGCAGACCATCACCCGCAGGGCCAGGGCGGGCACGCGGGTGTCGGCCTGGAAATAGCTGCCGTAGGTGATCATGCAGCCGAAGCCGATGGACATCTTGAAAAAGGACAGGCCCATGGCCATCAGCACCACTTCGCCGTTGATGCGCGCGAAGTCGGGCATGAAAAGAAAGCGCAGGCCCGCACCGGCATTGGGCAGGGTCAGGCTGCGAATGCAGACCGCCACCAGCAGCAGAAAGAGCAGGGGAATGAGCACGCGCGTGACGCGTTCGATGCCCCCCGAGGCCCCGCGCATGATCACGGCCGCGATGAAACCCAACACCAACCACTGCCAGAGCAGGCTTTCCCACGGGCTTGCCAGCAGCTCTCCGAAAATGCGGGCCGCCACCAGCGGGTCCGTGGTGGCCACGCCGCCGCTCAGGGCCTTGGGCACATAGGCGAAGACCCAGCCCGCCACGTCGCTGTAAAAAGCCAGAATCAACGCGGCGGCCAGTACCGAGAGCGCGCCCGTCACCCACCAGGCCCGGCGCGGGGTCAGCAGGGTGAAGGTTCTATAGGCATTGGCGCGGGTGCGCCGCCCCATGATCATTTCCACGATCATCAGGGGCAGGGCTACCAGCATGGTGGAAAGCACGTAGATCAGCAGGAAGGACGCGCCGCCGTGCTGTCCTGTGAGGGCGGGCACCTTCCAGATATTGCCCAGGCCCACGGCCGAGCCCAGAGTGGCCGCCAGCATGCCGAGCCGGGACGCGAAAAGGTCCCGCGCTCCCCGTCCCGCCCCGCCAGCGCCTGGTCCCGTTGCCGATGCCCCCATGCCTTCTCCCCCAAAACTGTCGTCAGACGGCGCGGTCGTTCACATGCGGCGTTAGAGCATTTCAAACGTGAATTGCTCTACACCGCCGCGTCCAGCAGCAGATTGTCCCTGTGGATGACTTCCGGATAGTGGGCGTCGCCCAGAATGGCCGCCACTTCGTGGCGCTTGAGCCCCATGATTTTCTTAAGGTCAGCCGCGCTGTAATTGGAAAGGCCCACGCCCAGGCTTTGCCCCTCGTGCAACACGCGCACCAGGGCTCCTTTCTGGAACGCGCCTTCCACCCGGCGCACGCCGCCGGGCAGCAGGCTGCCGCCCTTGCGCAGCAAAGCTTGCGCCGCGCCCGCGTCCACGGTCACGTTGCCCGCCGGTTCCGACTGGTAGGCCAGCCAGAACTTGCGGCGCGGTATGGCGTGCCCCGCGGGACGCACCCAGGTCCCCGGCGTTGCCGTCGGGGTTCCGCCCGCCGCCTCCAGCGCCGCCGCGTCAAAGACGCGTGCCAGCACGTCGGGCTCGCGGCCCGGCAGGATCAGGGTGGGCACGCCGATCTGGGCGGCGCGCCGGGCGGCCAGCAGTTTGGAATACATGCCGCCCGTGCCCACGGAAGTTTTGCCGCCGCAGAGTTGGCTAAGATCCAGGGCCGCCACGTCGTCGATATGGTCCATAACCGGCGCGTCGGGTTGCCGCTGGGGATTGGCGGCCAGCACGCCGGGCGACGAGGTCAGATTGACGAACAGGTCCGCGCCCGTGAGGTTGACCAGCAGGCTGGCGAGGCAATCGTTGTCGCCGAACTTGAGTTCGCTCACCGAAACCGTGTCGTTTTCATTGACAATGGGCAGCACGCGCCACTGCAGGAGTTCCGCGAAGGTGTTGCGGGCGTTGAGAAAACGCTGGCGTGCGCGCAGGTCGTCACGGGTCAGCAGCACCTGGGCCGTGGGCATGCCGTGGGCGTGAAAAGCCGCGTCCCAGGCCCGCATCAATTGTCCCTGGCCCACGGCGGCTGCGGCCTGCCGGGCAGCCAGGCCCGTGGTTTCCACCTGCCTGCCGTGCACGGCCAGAGCCGCCCGCCCGGCGGCCACGGCGCCGGAAGAAACCAGCACCAGCCGCCGCTCGCCGGACTGATTGGCCTGCTGACCCGCTTGCGAGCCGGGCGGGCGGCGCAGCCCGGCCAGTTGCCCGGCCAGGCTGTCCAGCACGGCGGCGCTGAGCCCCATAGCGTCGGTCAGCACGGCGCTGCCGACCTTGACCACCACCACACGGGCCTGCGCCAGTACCCGGGCCCGTTCCTGCCGCCAGTCCTCCGGCCTTTCCATCACCGCCTCCGCTGCAATTGCCCGCACAACGCGGCCGCTTCCGCCCCGGCCGTCCGTCTTTTCCGCCGGACAGGCCGTCAGAACAGCCTCACTCGCGCGTGTAGATCACTTCAATGTCCGGGAATTCCTCGCCCGCTTCCGCCTCTTCCTGCTCGTAGCGCAACAGGGGCTCGTGGCGGGCCAGCTCGTCGCGCAACCGCCAGAGTTCGGCCACCAGTGGTTCCAGGGCCTGCTCCTCGCGGGCGGAAATGAAGAAAATCTTCCGGCCATCGGCTTCGGCGCGGGCTTTCAGCGTCTCCAGGCGTTCCTCGTCCACCAGGTCTATTTTATTGACCACTTCAATCTGCCTCCGCTCGGCCAGTTCCGGATCGAAACGCCGCAACTCATCATTGACCAGTTCAAACCCGGCCCAAGGCTCCACGTCATCCACATCCTCAATGCTCAACATATGCACAAGAAAGCGGGTGCGCTCCACATGCTTCAAAAAGCGGTGCCCCAGGCCCTGTCCTGCGTGCGCGCCCTCAATAAGGCCGGGGATGTCGGCAATGACCATGCGCTTGTCCGGATCCACCTCGTCGATCATCACGCCCAGATTGGGCGTCAGGGTGGTGAAGGGATAGGCCGCGATCTTGGGACGGGCCGCCGAAACCCGCGAAATGAACGTGGACTTGCCCGCATTCGGCAAACCGATCAGTCCGGCGTCGGCCAGGATTTTCAGCTCCAGCCGCAGGTTCAGCTCCTCGCCGGGTTCGCCGGGTTGGGCAAAACGCGGCGCGCGCATGGTGGCGGACTTGAAATGCTCGTTGCCTTTGCCGCCGCGCCCCCCGCGCGCCACCAGCGCAAGGCTGTCCGGCTCGCTGAGGTCGGCCAGCAAGCGCTCGCCTTCCGGCCCTTCGGCAAAAACCAGGGTGCCCACGGGCAGGCCCAGCACCAGATCCGTCCCCTTTTTGCCGTCGCATTGGCTGCCTTGGCCGGGCTGGCCGTTCTGGGCCTCATACAGGCGCTTCAGACGGAAATCATAGAGGGAAAGCAGACGGTTGTCGGCCCGCAGATAGACGGAACCGCCCTCCCCGCCGTTGCCGCCGTCCGGGCCGCCGCGCGGCACAAACTTCTCGCGCCGGAAGGACACGCAACCGTGGCCGCCCTTGCCCGCCCGGACCTGAATTTTCGCTTCATCCACAAATCTCATACTATTTTGCCTCTGACCGGGGCATCACGGCCCCGGATTTATGTTATTCAAACGAGATAAGCAACGCTTGAAATGCCCGTTTACGGCGAGCAAAGCCCGCCGCGAGCGGCAGCCGTTGGCGGCTGTGCCGCCTTCGGATGACGACGGCAAAAATCGGCATAAGCGCAAGTTAGTTGCACTGTTGCACACCGAAGACCAACCCGAAGGACGACCCGCAGGGCCGTGGCCGTAGGCGAGCAATGCGAGCCGTACGGACATCGAGAGCAGAGCGAGCGTCGCCGGAACTTTGAGAATGCCGATTCTCAAAGGTGATCTGCGCTACTATGCCTGGAAAAAAGACAAAAGGGAAGGAACCGCCCCTGAGGGCGGCTCCTTCCCTTTGAAATTTTCACGCGAAGGGGCTTTATTGAGCGGGCGCTTCCACATGCACGCGCGTCAACACGCGGCGCTTACGGACATATTTTTCAAAGCGCACTACGCCCTCCACCTTGGCGAACAGGGTAAAATCCCTGCCCATGCCCACATTGGCGCCGGGATACACAACGGTGCCCAGCTGACGCACCAGAATATTGCCCGCCAGCACGTGCTGACCGCCGAAACGCTTGACGCCGCGGCGTTGACCCGCGCTGTCGCGACCGTTGCGCGAAGAGCCGCCTGCTTTTTTATGAGCCATGATAGCCTCCTGAACGCTGAATCATCGAAACGCCTTGCCAATCCGCTCCGACTCCGGCCCGCAACCCGAAGGATCGCTTCCGGAAACCAGCCGAAAAACGGACGGGCCGCCTCGAAAGACCAGCCTAGCTGTTGATGCTTTTGACGCGAATGGTGGTGCAGTCCTGGCGGTGACCGCGCAGCGTTTTGGAATCCTTACGCCGCCTGCGTTTGAACACCATGACCTTGGGGCCGCGCCCCTGTTCCACCACTTCCGCCGTCACGGCGGCGCCAGCCAAGTACGGAGCGCCCACTTTGCAGTCCGCGCCGCCGACCATCAGCACCTTATCCAAGGTAACATCGCTGCCGGCCTGGGCCGCGAGCTTTTCCACAACAATCTTGGAACCTTCTTCGACGCGGTACTGTTTTCCGCCGGTCTCGATAATCGCGTACATGATCAACCTCCAAAAAGAGAAAGGCATATTTGCCCGATGGAACGGAAAATGTCAAGGCCCGGACCCCAATCTTTTTCATCCGGGCGTTTCTCCCGGCCGTAATGCCGGACAAATCCGGCGGCGTGGCTTGGCAAAACCGCCCCGGCGCTGCTACCGTGCCGCCATGAGCGAAATCCTCACCCTGACAGTGGACAGCTTGGCCCACGACGGACGCGGCATCGCCCGTCTGCCGGAGACAGGCCAAAACAGCAAAACCCGTGGAAGCGGCACAGCCGTCTTTGTGAGCGGCGCGCTGCCGGGGCAGATCGTCCGAGCGCGGATCGTCAGGCGCAAGGCCCGCCTTGTGGAGGCCGACCTGCTGGACGTGCTGCGCCCGGCCCCGGACGCCGTACCGGCGCTCTGCCCGCACCAGCGGATCTGCGGCGGCTGCCCTCTGCAGATCATGCCCTACCCGACGCAGCTGCGCTGGAAGGAGGATCTGGCCCTGGCGGCCCTGACCCGCATCGGGCACCTGGACCGGGACATGCTCACAGCGGTTTTGGAGCCCCCGCACCCTTCGCCTGAACGGACGGCGTTCCGCAACAAGATGGAATTCGCCTTTGGCCGGGACGCGGGCGGCAATCTGATCTTGGGGCAGCGCCGCCGGGGCGGCGCCGGAGTCATCGCGGTGCCGGGCTGTGTGCTGCTGCCCGCCGGGGCCCAGGACATTCTGGCCGCTGCCCGTCGCTCGGCGGAACAGAGCGGCCTCGCCCCCTATGCCGCTCCACTCGCACGGCGCGGCCCTGGCCGGGACAAAATGACCCATGCAGCCGGATCGCACGGCTTCTGGCGCTTCCTGGTTCTGCGCAGCGGCAGACGGGAAGACGACCCCGCGCCACGCTGGTGGGCCCTGTGCGTAACCAGTCCCGGCGGTGCGGACGGACGGGCCGCCGCGCGCTCTCTGGGCGAAGAGCTGCTGGGCGGCTTTCCGGACCTGGCCGCCTTTGTCCATGAGGAACGGCAAAGCCCCGATGCCCTGGCCGCCGGTGAGCGGCGCGTGCTCTGCCTTAACGGGAGCGGCGGGGAAGATCCGCAAGCCGCCCTGCTCCACCTGCCGCTGGGCGATTGCCTGTTCGCCCTGGACGCGGCTTCTTTCTTTCAGGTCAACACCAGAGCCGCGCAGAATCTGGCCCGCCTGGCTCAGGACATGCTCCGGCAGACGCGCGGCGGCGCGGAAAACGGCTCATCCCTGCTGGACCTTTACTGCGGCGTGGGCGCGCCGGGGCAACTGCTGGCTCCTGACTACGATCGGCTTCTGGGCCTGGAATGCGACAAACGCGCCGTGGCTCTGGCCCGGCGCAACGCGGAACGCGGCGGACTGACCCGGTGCCGCTACGAAGCGGGCGATGCGGCGGCCCTGCTGGACCGGCTGCGGCGTGAGCGGCGCGGTCCCGGCTGGGACACGGTACTGGCCGACCCGCCGCGCGCCGGTCTCGCCCCTCGGGTTCTGGACGGCCTGCTGGCGCTACGGCCCCAAACTATCCTCTATATATCCTGCAACCCGGCCACCCTGGCCAGGGACGCGGACGGCCTCCAGACGCGCTACAGCCTGGAACGGCTGGCGGCCGTGGATCTTTTTCCGCATACGCCGCACCTGGAATGCCTCAGCCTCTGGCGGCTCAAGTCCTGAAAAGGACAAAAACAACCCCGGCAGGCCCGCGCTTGCGGCGAAAATATGCGCAGATGCCGAATGTTTCGGCGCAAAGCCGTTGACGCGCCGGGGAGGCTGTGATAATTTACACAGCGTTAGGGCAAAATCATAGCAAACATAGGATTTGCCGGGTGGCAGCGGGAACTGACGCCCACACCTGAGAGGGCGGCTTTTCCACCAGGCTTCCAAAGCGCGGATGTAAAAGATGTGCGCGCCGCTGACACAACGCGGAGGCGGCCCATGTCGTTCAAGGATATTCTCAAACAACAGCAGAGCGGCATGGAAGCCCTGGCAACCACCGGGGTCATCGGCCTGCATCTGGTCAGCGGGCCGCTGGTGGGCTTCGCCATAGGTTACGGTTTGGATTACTGGCTGGATACCAGCCCTTGGTGCAAATTGTTTTTCCTGCTGCTGGGCATTGCCGCCGGTTTTTTGAATGTCTACCGGGACACGCAGCATCTGTTGAAAAAAATGGCGGCTGAAGACGCCCGCCGTAAGGGCCTCAGCCCGACGTCCGGCATGCCGACGCGGCAGACCGGCACCGGGGCGGGCGCAACGCAGGGAACCAGAGAGACAAATGACCGCGCAGACGCTGAAAAGCATGACGCACAGCCTTGACGCCTGGCTCTGGCGGCGGGGCATCGGGCACCCGGTCATCCGGCCGCTGGTGCGCAACGAGCTGCTGCTGACAGCCCTGTTTCTGCTGGGCGGCGGCGCGGCTTTCAGCGCGACGCCCTGGTTTTTCTGGTTCGGCGTGGGATTGGGCATTATGACCCTGACGTTCTGGAGCTTGGCGCGCTTTTTCCTGCGCGCGGGTCTGGGCGAATACAGCACCGCATTTTTACGCGTGGTATTGTTGCGCTGGGGCGGCAGGCTGCTGCTGCTGGGCGGGCTGCTCTACTGGGCCCTGATAGTCTGCAAAGCGCCGGTAACGGCCATTCTGGGCGGTCTGACCGCCGGAGCGGCCACGGCCCTGATAACCTTTGCCGTGGCTTCGCGTAACGCACGGCGCTGAGACAGCGGGCGGCGGAGCCGCCGGACGGAACACTTCATTGGGGGAAAGGCCTCGGGCATTTGCGCCGCGCGGCCTTTGAAAACACGGTTCAGCTTGTATCCACACAGGAGGCTGGCTCATGGCAGGTGGTTTGCCGCATCCGGTATTGCTTTCCACATTTATGGGCATGGACGAGATCACCATCGGCGGACAGGTGATTGAATTCAAACACGTCTTTTATTCCTGGGTCTGCATGGCCATCCTCTTCACGGTGGCCTTGATCATGCGCCGGCGGCTGACGCTTGTGCCAGGGGGCCTGCAAAACTTCTTCGAAGCGCTCGTCGACACTATTGAACGCTTCGTCTGTTCCACCATGGGCGAGGTGGGGCGCAAATACGTGCCCCTGCTGGCCGGTATGTTCATCTACATTTTCGGCATGAACCTCATGGGCCTGATCCCCGGTTTCGACGCGCCCACGGCCAACCTGAACACCACGGTCTGCATGGCGCTCTTCGTGCTCGTCTACTACAACGCCGTGGGCCTGATGCGCTGGAAAAGCCATTACATCAATCAGTTCACCGGCCCGTCCAAATTCCTCATTCCGCTGATGTTCCCGCTGGAAGTGGTTTCGCACCTCTCGCGCCCGGTTTCTCTCTCCCTCCGTCTTTTCGGCAACATCCGGGGTGAGGAAATCGTCATGATTCTCTTCTTCGTCATGGCGCCCCTGCTGGGCACCCTGCCCATCTACGCCCTCTTCCTTCTGGGCAAGACCATGCAGGCTTTCGTGTTCTTCATGCTGACCATGTTCTACATCAAGGGCGCTCTGGAAGGCCCTGAGCACTAAACCGACACGCCGAGATCTCCCTCGCGGTCCGGAATCCGGGCCGCGGGCGGAGCCGCCGCCGGAACCGCCTGAGCATGCGGCCCGGATTCCGGAATGAAACTGCTCGCATCATTTGGGGGAATGGTCGTACGCGACCCAACTATAAACCAGTGTAAGGAGTGCTCTCATGCGTAAATTTCTGATGATCGCCCTGAACACCGTGGCGCTGCTGGGCTTGGCCAGCATGGCTTTTGCCGCCAACCAGCTCGACTCCGCCGCTCTGGGCTACACCTGCCTGGCCGCTGCCCTCGGCATCGGCATCGCCGCTTTCGGTTGCGGCATCGGCATGGGCCTGGGCCTCAAGGGCGCCTGCGAAGGCGTTGCCCGCAACCCCGACGTGAGCGGCAAGATCACCGGTACCATGATTCTGGCCTTCGCCTTCATCGAATCTCTGGCCATTTACGCTCTGGTCATCAGCTTCATCCTGCTCTACGCCAACCCTTACGCGTAGTTCGCGTTCGATCGCACAAAAAAAGGGAGGCCAAGGCCTCCCTTTTTTTGTGCGCGCGGATCTCGCCGGATTTCGTCACGGTGACACACGGACGCGCAGCCGCGTCCGTCACGACAGGCCTTCATCCTTTACTGCGGACCGCGCCCGGCGCCGGCAGGCTCTAGTTGTTTCGTCCCTCTCGAACACGCAACTCCGCGTAACGGCGGGCAAAACAAACAGGCAAACGGTCAGCGCGCCCACAGCCGGACCTGCGCGGCAGCCCTCTTGCGCAATGCTCCGTTTTCAAGTATTCTGAATAATACTTTATTTCACAAGTCAACATTAACGGATTTGCTCCGAGCTATAAGGCACCGCACATGGTCACTCAACCCAAAAGCAAACACATTCCCCGCGCCACCATTCAGCGTCTTGCCACCTACGTGCAGGTGCTTGAAAATTTCGCCCGCGACGATGTGGAAGTCATTTCCTCCAACCCTCTGGCCGAAGCCTGCGGCGTCAACGGCTCGCAGGTGCGCAAGGATCTGGCCTATTTCGGGGAATTCGGCATCCGGGGAGTGGGCTACCATGTAACCTCGCTCATCGCGGCCATTACCTCGGCACTGGGCGTGGACCGCGAATGGCGCATGGCCCTGATCGGCGTGGGCAACCTGGGCAAGGCCATTCTGAACCACGGGGAATTCCGCGCGCGCGGCTTCAACATCGTGGGCATCTTTGACTGCGATCCCTTCAAGATCGGCGAAATCGTGCACGGCTTGGAAGTGCATTGCACCAAGGATCTCAAGGGCATGGTGGCGGAGCTGAACATTGAAATCGGCATCATCACCACCCCGCCGGAACGGGCTCAGCGCGCGGCCCAGCACCTGATGGACGCGGGCCTGATCTCCATTCTCAACTTCGCGCCCGCGCGGATCAAAGTGCCGGAACGCGTTCACGTGGAATACGTGGACTTTTTCCACCACCTCTACGCCCTGGCCTTCAATCATACCCAGGCCCGTTATTGAACGGACTCGGCATGTCTCCAGCCGCATGGGGCGGACGTTTTCTAGATGCCCTAGCTTTTCTGACCCGCCTTGCGCCGCCCCGGAGTTTCACCGCGCAATCTCTGGCGGCCAGCGTGCCGTGGTTCGCGCCCGCCGGTCTGGCCTTGGGCTGCCTCTGCACGCTGGCGGCCTGGCTGGCCCTGACCATTCTTTCCACCGCAACCGGAGCCTCCCACGCTATGGGAACAGCCTGGCCCGCCGCCGCTCTGGCGGCCTGGCTCTGGTTGGCCCTGGAACTGTGGAGCACGCGCGGCCTGCACTGGGACGGCCTGGCCGATCTGGGCGACGCCTGCGGCAGCGGCGCGAGCGGCGCACGTTTCCGGGAAATTCTGCGGGACAGCCGCCTGGGTGCCTTCGGCGCGTTGAGCCTGCTGCTGATTTTCAGCGGCCAATGGCTGGCCCTCGCCTGGCATCTGGCCGCCGGGCAGTGGCTCATGCCGGTGCTCGCACCGGCATGGGGCCGGGCCTGCGCTGTCTGGCTGGCCGCCTCCGCGCCGCCCCATAACCCGGATTCTCTGGGCGGCCTGGCCTGCACCGGGGCCGGTCCAACAGTGCGTCGCGTCTACCGGCTGGGGGCGCTGCTGCTGGTCTGCCTGCTGGCGGCTTTGGGCCTCTCCCTTTGGCAGGGTTTGGTCCTGATCGTCGCGCAATATTGTCTCACACGCCGCCTGGCCGCACAGGCCCGATCACATGGCGGGCTTTCCGGCGATTTTTTGGGCGCGGCCATCGAGTTGGGGCAGTTGTGGTTTCTGCTGGCAACGCTGTAAGATGGAGCAGGCATATCCCCGCATAATCCAGAGCAATTCTCATTTGAAATAAGTGAATTGCTCTGGTGGCCGTGTGCGGACGCCGCCTCCTTGCACTTGGGCGGCGTAGCATTTGAAATGTGCAATATTTCAAACGCAAAATACGTAAGGAGCGGAACATGGACTTCAAGGAATTGGCGGAGGCGGCCCGCACCTGCCGCCGTTTTGAAGAGGACAAGCCCCTGAGCATGGCTGACCTGGACTGGCTGACGGAGTGCGCCCGCCTGGCACCCTCGGCCCGCAACGCCCAGGAGCTGCGTTTTATTCTGGTGGGACCGGGCGAGACCTGCCGAAAACTGTTCACCCTGACCCGCTGGGCCGGAGCGCTTAAAGACTGGGGCGGCCCTCATCCCGGCGAGCAGCCCACGGCGTTCATTGCTGTGCTGATGCCTGAAAACGGCAAGGAACTGCTCTGCTACGACACAGGCATTGCCTGCCAGACCATCCAGCTTGCGGCCGCCAGCCGGGGCTGGGGTTGCTGCATCATTCAGTCCTTTGACCATAAGGCCGCGCCGGAATTGCTGGACGTGCCCGAGGGCATGAAGATCGCCCTGGTGCTGGGCCTGGGCGTCGCCAAAGAAAAACGCCGGATCGCCCCCATGCCCGCCGACGGCTCGTTCGGCTACTGGCGTGACGAACAGGGCGTGCACTATGTGCCCAAACGCGCGCTGGACGATCTGGTGCTCAAGCGTTTTTGACAGGCCACGGCTTCCACGGAAACAAAAAGCGCCGCCGGATAGGCGGCGCTTTTTGTGGCATCGGAGCATTTCAAAGCTGAAATGCACTAGTTCCGAATTTTGCCGTAGTCCAACAGCCAGGCGTTAAGCAAATCGGCCAGAGCCGTGTCGCCGTCGGCATAGGCCTTGCGCCTGGCCGCCTGGACAAAGGCGTGCCGCAAAGCGCTGCCTCCCTTGGCGTCTCTGTCCTCTTCCAGGCCGTGCATGAATTCCACCATCTGTTCCTGCAGGCCCTCTTTCCGCAACAGGCGCAACAGGCGGCTCTGCACATCCGGCGAAGAAAAAAAAGACAGGGCGCGTACGCCCGCACGCAGGGCGTCAGGCCCCCGGCCCTGGGCCTCCAACTGGTCCATGAGTCGGAGCCAGCCCCCGCGCCAGAGCGGTTCACGCTCCAACTGCGCGACGCAGGCCGCCGCGTCGAATGCGGCACCGGCAAAGGCCGCGTCCAGTTCCCGCTCCCGCACCTCGGGCAGACCCAGTCGACAGGAAAGCGTGGGCCCGATGCGCAGCTCATAGCCGTCCATACGGGCCAGACGGTGCATATCCGCCGTCACATCCAGGCGCCAGCGCTGATAAAAGAGCTTGCCGTTCTGCAAATCATGCTCAAAACGGCCCGGCGTCTGGCTGGTGTGGTGATATAACACGCTTTCCCCGATCACGGCCAGACGGAAGCCCTGCCGCCGGACGGCAAAACAGAAATCCACATCCTCACAGCCGTTGCGGTAGCCTTCAAAAAAGCCGCCGCAGGTCTCAAATACCTGCCGCCGCAGCATCAAGGCCGCGCCGGTAATGGCCTGCAAAGGGCGCTTTTTCCGTAGTACGGGATGGTTGCCGGGAAAATGCTCGTAAATATGGCTGACTTTGTAGAAAGGTGAGAAGCTGATGCCGCAATGCTGCGCCGTGCCGTCGGGATAGAGCAGCAACGGCCCGGCCGCGCCGAGGCGGGCATCCTCAAAAGCCGCGCGCAACGGCGGCAGCCAGCCCGGAGTACAGGTGGTGTCGTTATTCAGAAAAAAGAGCAGGTCGCCTGCGGCGGCGTGCGCCCCCAGATTGCAGGCCTTGGCGAAACCCAGGTTTTCCGGCAGGCGCAAGGCCTTGAAGCCCGCGCCCCAGAGGCTTTGCCCCAGAGGCTCAAGCTCGCCGACCGTGGCGTCCGTGGAGCCGTTATCCACCACCAGCACTTCCAGGTCCTGGCCGGCGGAATGCGTCGCCAGGGAGCGCAGACAGGCCGCCGTCATCTGCCAGAGATTCCAGGCCGGGATGATTACGGAAACGCGCATGCCGCCTCCCTTGTCCACTCAGGCCGCGCCGTTCCGCTCTTGGCGGAAACGCCGGGCAGCGGCCACAAAATTATCCGCCCAGCACGGCACGGCTGGTGCGAAAATATGGGTATAAGCGGCCCAGACCCGTCCCCGCGTCAGACCGTCGCAGGCCATGCCGCCGAGATGGCCCATCCCCTTGCCCCGCGAGAGCTCCAGAGCGCAGGAAGGCGCCGCGCCTTCCCACTGGCAGCGCGAATAGTGAAACTCATGCCCGCGCAGGATCAGGCCCGGCGGGAAAAAAGGATTTTCCGCCCGCACCGTGCCCTGTACGTAGCCCAGGCCCTGAGGCTTGGCGCAAAAGCGCGCCGTCACCGGAAAGACATTGCTCATGGGCCAGAGCCCGTCCTCCCGCTCTATGCCCCGAGCCAGGAGCATGAAGCCGCCGCACTCCGCATAGATGGGCAGGCCTTCGCGGGCCAGACGGGCCAACAGGGGCAAACGCGGCGAGCGGCTCAGCTCCGGCGCGCAGTCTTCGGGGAAACCGCCGCCCAGATACAGGCCGTCCAGCCCCTCCCAGGGATCAGAGCCGGATTCCGGGCCGCCGTCCAGAAGGGAAAGCCGGACCAGCTCCGCCCCGGCGCGGGTCAGCGCCTCCAGATTTTCCTGATAGTAAAACCAGAGCGCCGCATCACGCACATACCCGATGCGCGGCCGCGGAAGAAGGCTGGTCACAACGTCGCCGCGCTCGCTCGGCGCGGAGAGAAGTGCCACGCCGTCTTCGGCATCCTTTTCCCGCGCGGAATCTTCCCCGCCCAGAAGGGAGACCTCCCGCGCCGCCGCCAGTACGGCCGAAAGATCCAGATGCGCGCGCACCAGGGCGGCCAGATCGTCCAGACGGCGTTCCGCGTCCCCGGCCAGAGAATCCCCGCAACAGGCAATGCCCATATGCCGTTCAGGCAGGGGGTTTTCCGCCAGGCGCGGCAGCGCGCCCAGCACGGGCACATCCGTGTAGGTTTCCAGAGCGCGGCACAGCACGCTTTCATGCCGGGCCGAACCCACCTGATTGAGCACCACGCCGCAAAAACGGAGGCCTTTTTCAAAATGGAGCATGCCCTGGACCAGAGCCGCCGCCGTGCGGGTCATCTTGGTGCAGTCCAGGCTGAGCAGGATGGGGCAGTCCAGCGCGCGCGCCAGTTCCGCCGTGGAGCAGGAGCCCTCCACGTCCAGGCCGTCGAACAAGCCCCGGTTGCCTTCCACGAGGCCCAGCACATTTGGCGTGCCTGCCTCGACCGAATCGCTACGAAGCAGCGCCTCCATGGCCTGGATAAAAAGCGCGCGCAGCCGCGCGGGCGGCAGAAAGTAGGGGTCCAGATTGGTAGCGGGCCGCCCGGCGGCCAGGGCCAGCCAGGCCGCGTCAATATAATCCGGCCCCTTCTTGAAGGGCTTGACCGCCACCCCGGCGGCGGATGCCGCCCGCGCCAAGCCCAGGGAAAGCAGGGTCTTGCCGCCCCCGCCGGACAGCGCAGACACGCAGAGCCGGGGGAAAGCCGCTTGGGGTGGCGCTGTGCTGAGGGAGGTGGGAAGCGGCATACGACTCCTTATTCCCGGCATGGAAATTTTTTGTCGCTGGCAAGAAAGGCAAGCGGCCCGGCGCGGGCGCGTAGCCGTCTACGTAACCAAGCCGGGCCGCGACGCCTGACGCCGCCAGCGGCAAAAAGGTTCCATGCCGCCTAATGTTTGAAGGAGCGCTGCCCCGTAAACACCATCGCCACCTGCGGTCGCGCCTCGTTGCAGGCCATGATCACCTCGGCGTCGCGCAACGAGCCGCCGGGCTGGGCAATGGCCGACACGCCCTGGGCCACGGCGGCGTCCACGCCGTCGCGGAAGGGGAAAAAGCCGTCGGAAACCAGACGCGAACCGAGCAGGCCGCCGCGCGCCTCGCGCGTGCGCAGGCCGATGTCGGTCAGCTTGTCGTTCAGGGCGGCGTCGCTCGCGGCCTTCTGCTTGAGCTCGTAGAGCGAAAGCCCCAGTTCTTTGAAGGCAAGAGTGTCGGCGTACTTGGTGTAGGCCTTGTGCACGGCCAGTTCCACGCAGCCCACGCGGTCCTGCTCGCCGGTGCCGATGGCCAGGGTGGCCCCGTCGCGGACGAAAATCACGGAATTGGAGGTCACGCCCGCTTCCACGGCCCAGGCAAAGCGCAGATCGGCCAGTTCGGCCTTGCCAGGCGCGCGCGCCGCCACCTCAAGGCCTTCCTTGGTGGAGGCAGTGGCGGGCAGGAAGTCGGCATCCGTGAGGATGCGGTTCACAAAGGATTTCTGCACAATGACGCCGCCGTCGGCCAGACTCTTAATATCCAGGAAGGCCGAGCGGGTCAACTCGTCCAAACGGCCCAGGCCGGGCAATTCCATGATGCGCAGGTTCTTGCGGCGCTTGAGGATCTCCACCGCGCCTTCCTCGAAAGCGGGCGCGGCCACCACTTCGAAATAATTGGCCGCCACCATTTCAGCGGCCTCGCGGCTGAAGGGCCGGTTGACCACCACCGCGCCGCCGAAAGCCGCGATGCGGTCGCACCAGAAGGCCCGCTCCAGAGCGACGGCCACGCCGTCGTCGGCCCAGGCCGCGCCGCAGGGATTGTTGTGCTTGAGAATCACGGCCGCCGGACGTTCGGCGAGGTATTGCAGAATGTTGGCCCCGTTGTCCACATCGGTGAGGTTGGTCTTGCCCGGATGCTTTCCGGCCTGGATCATCTGCGCCTCGGTAAGGGCGGAGACGATGCCGTTGCCCGGCCCGCGCCAAGTCAGGCCGCCGCAGGCCAGGGAGCCCTGCTTCAGGGCATAAAGCGCGGCGGGCTGATCGGGATTTTCGCCGTAGCGCAGGCCTTTTTCTTCCTGGTCCAAGGTCCAGACGCGTTTTTCGTAGACGAGTTTTTCCTCGCCCAGGATGATGGTCATGGTTTCGGGAAAAGCGTCCTTGCGGACAGTGCTGTACATGGCCTTGAGATCCGACATGCTGCCTCCGATGTTGTCGCCGGTCGCGGAAGCGCCTGCATAGCACAAAAAGCCTCCAGGGGCCAGACCCGCCCTTCCGAGCGCTGCGGGGGCGGCGGGCGCGTTGACGAACCGGGCGCAACAACATACATAACAGCCCGATGGGAAACGGGCTGTGGAGCCCGGCGCGGCGACAAGAGCGCCGCGAGCACGGCAAAAACCGCGTTTTTTGCTGTGCGGTCTTCACGCCGAACCGGCAGGCGGGGGGGCATCCCACTAGAGCGGGCGACCGCAAAAGTGGCGGCGCGGGAAGGCACTTTTTCGCGGGACTCGGCGAGAGCACGCTCTTGCCGACGGTGCCGGGAAAAGGTCATACGGCCTTTTTCATCAGTCTGACACTGTCACCACACTGCCCAGGAGGTCACATGGAAAAGCTGCTCGCCCGGCTGGCGCAACAACTGGACGCCATTGATGAAGCTTCGCTCATGTCGCTGTGGAGCAAATACGCCACGACCGCCAGCCGCTTCGAGCCCACCAAGCGCTGGGAGGAAGCGGCCCTGATCTTTTCGCTGATCCAGGCCAAGCGCTGGAAGAATCAGCTTTTCAATTACTACTGGTCGCAGCAGAGCCGCCCCGGCGCGCAGGATCAGCTTGAGGCCCCCGAAAGCCTTGCCCCGGACTTCGGATTGGAGCCCGCGGAAGCCCCCGCCGCCGGACAGACAGGCGGGCAACGCATTCAGGACGGCCGACCCGCGCGGCGCTGCCGGGTCCTGGCGTTTCACCCCGCGCCCGGCGACAGTTCCGCCGAGGCTGACGATATCCCAACCGCCCCTGAGGATTCCGGCAAGCCGGGTACGGACGACTAGGTCCTGTTAACGCTATTTCAGAGCTATAACAATTAACGCAAAGACGACAAAGGCCAGGAACATGACATCGAGCTTATCGAACCGAGTAAAAACACGGCGGAAGCCTTTGAGCCTCCTGAAAAGCCGTTCTACCTCAT